>Ga0181524_10000416_pt1 | contig 51497 bp, 47 predicted proteins | sample PEATcosm2014_Bin_34_FD_119761 | JGI IMG/M metagenome (GOLD analysis project Ga0181524, IMG submission 119761) | Peatland microbial communities from MTU Mesocosm Facility, Houghton, MI, USA - PEATcosm2014_Bin05_60_metaG | ecosystem: Environmental > Terrestrial > Soil > Wetlands > Peat | place... | reverse complement strand
CATCGCGCCGCACGGCGCCGAAACGGTGGACCTTGCGGTTGGCGCGGCGTTCGCGGTCTTCGCCGCCATCGTGAGCCTGATGCGCCTCTCGAAGTGACGGCGGTTGCGGGCGAAGCGTTCGCGCCGCGCGCGGCGGCGCCGACGCCCCCTCTACCGGATCTCCGGCATCGACTTCTCGTGCGCCAGGGCGCCGAGGCGCGTCAGCTCGGCCTCGATTACGTTCCGCCGTCGCGGCCCTCGCTCAATTCCGCTCTTCGCGCAGCGTCCCCTGGGCGAACTGGTGCAGAATCGAGCTGACGAGAGTCTGATAGGGCAGGCCCCTCTGCCGCGCGATCACTTTCAGCCGCTCGATATCGCGCTCCTGCAAGCGCAGGGTGATCGCCTTTCTCGCCGAGGCCTTGGCGACGAGGGCTTCCCACTCGGCGCTCGCCCTCGCGCGCTCGGCCGGACTGGAGCCGACGGCGCCGCTGGTCAGCGCGGATTCGAAGCTCTCGATCAGCTCTTTTTCCCCCGCGTCGAAATAGGCGGGAGCCTTCGGGTCACTCGTCTCTCTGGGCTTTGCCATAAATGCGCTTCGCTTTTCGGCTGGGGTAAATCGTCTTGAGAAACCGCGTTCGCCCGTCCGTGACGTAGGGCACGACACATATCTGTTCGCCGATCTCGACGATTAAAAGACGCTGGCCCGGAAATTTTGTCTGGTCGGGGTGTGCGATGTCGTCGCGAAAGCCGCCGCCTTCGATCGCACTCTCGACGTCCTCGAAACTCAGGCCGCGCTCGCGTTCGGCCGCTTCGCGGCCACTTTTGCGCGCGCGTCTGGAGAAGGGTCCCCCTACCTGATCTCCGGCATCGCCTCTTCGCGCGCCAAATTCCCAAACCGCGTCAGTTCGGCCTCGAATTGCAATTCCACCATGCCGGTGGGGCCGTGGCGCTGCTTGCCGACGATCACTTCGGCGCGGCCGTGCGCGCGCTCCATTTCGTTCATCCACGTCACGTGCTCTTCCGTGCCGGGGCGGGGCTCCTTGTTCTTGAGGTAATATTCCTCGCGATAGACGAACATCACGACGTCGGCGTCCTGCTCGATCGAGCCGGATTCTCTCAAGTCCGAGAGCTGCGGGCGCTTGTCGTCGCGCTGCTCGACCTGGCGCGAGAGCTGGGAGAGCGCCAGGATCGGCACGTTCAGCTCCTTGGCGAGCGCCTTCAGGCCGGTGGTGATTTCGGTCAGCTCCTGAACCCGGTTGTCGGAGCGCGTCCTCGACCCCGAGAGCAATTGAATGTAGTCGATGATGAGAAGATCGAGCCCGCGCTGGCGCTTCAGCCGGCGCGCGCGCGCGGTGAGCTGGGCGATCGAAATGCCGCCGGTCTGGTCGATGAAGAACGGGATCGACTGCATCTCGCGCACCGCCTCGGCGACGTTCTGGAAGTCGGTCTCGGTGATGTCGCCGCGGCGGATCTTGTACGAAGCGACGCCCGATTGCTCGGCGATGATGCGGGTCGCCAATTGCTCGGCCGACATTTCCAGCGAGAAGAAGCCGACGATGCCGCCGTCGACCGTCTCGAGCGTTCCGTCGGCGCGCGTTTCGCCGCGGTAGGCCTTGGCGATATTGAAGCCGATGTTGGTGGCGAGCGCCGTCTTGCCCATGCCCGGGCGGCCCGCCAGGATGACGAGGTCCGAGGCCTGCAGGCCGCCCAGCTTATGATCGAGGTCGGTCAGCCCGGTGGCGACGCCGCTGAGGTGGCCGTCGCGCTCGTAGGCCTTGGCGGCCATGTCGACGGCGATCTTCAGCGCGTCGGAAAAGCGCTGGAAGCCGCCGTCGTAGCGCCCGCCCTCGGCGATCTGGTAGAGGCGCCGCTCGGCCTCCTCGATCTGCTCGCGCGGGGTCGAATCGACCGGCGCGTCGTAGGCGACATTGACGACGTCCTCGCCGATCCGGATCAGCTCGCGCCGCACCGCCAGATCGTGGATCGTGCGGCCGTAGTCGACGGCGTTGATGATCGTCGTCGCCTCGGCGGCCAGGCGCGCCAGATATTGCTGCACGCTGACGCCGCCCAGGTCGTGCTCGCCCAGGAACGTCTTCAGCGTGATCGGCGAAGCGAGCTTGCCGGCGCGGATCAGCGAGCCGGCGATCTCGTAGATGCGGCGGTGGATCTCCTCGACGAAATGCTCGGCCTTGAGGAAGTCGGAGACGCGGTCGAAGGCGTCGTTGTTGACGAGGATCGCGCCGAGCAGCGCCTGTTCCGCTTCGACGCTGAGCGGCGGCGCGCGGTAGGCGGATTCGGCAGGGTTGGGGACGGCGGCGTGCCGGCCCGGGAATTGTTCGACGGTCGCCATGGGCTTCTTCGAGCGGTTCTTCGTTATGGATGGGACGCGAAAGCGGAACGCGACTCGGCAGCGACGGCCAGGATACGCGTCTCGACCGGCCGGCAAAAGCCTTGTGTCACGGTTCGCGGGGCGAGACGAGGGCGCTCGCGGGCGGGCGGGCGATTGTCCCCGCAATCCCTGACGGAATATTTTTTTGCGTCTCGATTGGCATGAGGCGCTTGACTTCGTCGCGGCGCCGGCGGCGCTGATCGACGCGAAGTCGCGTTCGCGCGCTCGCGCCTCACGCCGTCGCGCAGATGCGCGCCTTCGCCGCCGCGTACTCGCTCGCGAGGCGCGCCACGAGCTCGGCGGCGGGCGTCACCGCCTTGATCGCGCCGATGCCTTGGCCCGAGCCCCAGATGTCGCGCCACGCTTTCGCGTCCGAGCCGCCGCCCGAGCCGAAGTTCATCGTCTTCACGTCGCCCTGCGGCAGATTGTCGGGATCGAGCCCGGCCTTGACGATCGACGCTCTGAGATAGTTGCCGAATATGCCGGTGAACAGGCTGGAGCCGACGATGTCCTCGGCCTTGCCGGCGACGATCGCCTGCTTGTAGTCGTCGAGCGCGCGCGCTTCTTTCGTCGCGATGAAGGGCGAGCCGATATAGGCGAGGTCGGCGCCCATCGCCTGCGCCGCGAGGATCGCGCCGCCGTTGGCGATGGCGCCGGCGAGCGCCAGCGGGCCGTCGAACCACTCGCGGATCTCCTGCACCAGCGCGAAGGGCGAAAACGGCCCGGCGTGGCCGCCGGCGCCCGTGGCGACCGCGATCAGCCCGTCGGCGCCTTTTTCCACCGCCTTATGGGCGAAGCGGACGTTGATGATGTCGTGGAACACAACGCCGCCGTAGGAGTGGACGGCGACGTTGACGTCCTCGCGCGCGCCCAGCGACGTGATGACGATCGGCGCCTTCCACTTCACCGCCAGCTCCATGTCCTGTTCGAGCCGGGCGTTCGACTTGTGGACGATCTGATTGACCGCGAACGGCCCGGCGGGGCTCTCGGGATGGGCGCGATCGTGCGCTGCGAGCGCCTCGGTGATCTCGTGCAGCCATTCGTCGAGCTGGCTGGCCGGGCGCGCGTTGAGGGCGGGAAACGCGCCGACGATCCCCGCCTTGCACTGCGCGATCACCAGCGACGGATGCGAGATGATGAACAACGGGGCGCCGATCACCGGCAATCGCAACTTTCCCCGCAAGGCGCTCGGCAAGGTCATGGTTCGCTTCCCCTCATTTGTTCACATCTAAACCGATCCGCCGCCGCGAGGCAACGGCAATTCATTTCGGCTCCGTCAGCCAGGCGCAGACGAACCCGCCGCCCGCGCCGCGTCGCAGCAGTTGCGTCAGCCAGGGCATGACGACGCGCGCCTCCTCGATCAGGCCGAACGGCGGATTGACGACGAGAAGCCCGCTGCGGCTCAAGGGGCTCGGCGAATGCGCGCTCGGCGCGAGCGCGCCGACGTCGAGTTCGAGCCGCAGGATGTTCGGCGCGCCGAGCGCGGCGATCGCGTTGAGAAACCGCGCGTCCTCGAGCGGCGCCTTGATCGGGCGCCACAGCGCATAGGTTCCGCGCGGCCATTTCAAGAGCGCCCGCGCGAGCGCCTTTTCGACGCGCTCGCCCTCGTCCGGCTCTTCGTAGGGCGGATCGATCACCGCGACGCCGCGCCGCTCCTTTGGCGGAATATAGGCATTGAGCGCGACATAGCCGTCGGTTCCGACGATCGACAGGCGGCCATCGCGCCCGAGGGCGGCCACCAGCAGCTCGCGCTCCTCCGGATGCGCCTCGCACAGCGCCATGCGGTCCTGGGGACGCAACAGCGCCTGGGCGAGCGCCGGCGAGCCGGGATAGGAGGCGGGCCGCCCGTCCGCGTCGCAAGGCCCGATCGCCTGGAGATAGGGCGCCAGCAGCGCCGCGACGGGCGCCGGCGGGCGCGCTTTGACGAGCCTCGCCACCCCGTCGCGCCATTCGGGCGACCGGCGCGCCTCTTCGCTCGAAAGATCGTAGCGCCCGGCGCCGGCGTGCGTGTCGATGTAGCGGAACGGCGCCTCTTTTCGCGCGAGATAGACGAGAATGCGCGAAAGGATCGCGTGCTTGAAGACGTCGGCGAAATTGCCGGCGTGAAAGCCGTGGCGGTAGTTCATCGCTCGCCGCCGGCCGGCGCGCCCTCAGCGGATCGGCGCGACGGAAATCGACGAGGCATGGCACGTGTGGCCCGACACTTTCGGGCAATTGGCGAAGGCGGCAAGGTTCTTGGAGACGCAGATGCGCACGTCGACGAGTTCGCCGTTGCGGCAGCCGATCGCCATGTTGTCGGCGCGCAAATTGGCGTTGGCGGCGACGAAGGCGGCGACGAGATCGTTCGGCGCCAGCTTCAACCGCTGACGCGGCGCCTTCAGAACGTCCGGCACGACGACGCCGTCGCGCAAGGACTTCACGGCGCCGAAATAGGCCTGCGGGTCGAGGCCCGAGCACGTCCCGTGCTTGAGATATTCGTAGCGCGCGAGCCCCTCGTCGGGATAGACGCCCTCGGTCAGCCGCAACGCGTCGCCCGGGATCGAGACGCCATATCGGCAGTTCTCAGGGTCCCGGCCGAACGAGCGATCGGGCCAAAGGCCGTGCACCACGAAGCCCGTCCCGGCGCCGACTGCGCACTGGTCCGGCGATTTGTCGGCGCCGCCGGTGTCGCAGAATCCGGGCGACCAGGACAGGGTGAAGACGTAGAAATCGAAATCGTTCTGCGCTTGCGCGCGACCGGCCGCCGGCGCGAGCGCCAGCGCGCCGAAGAGGCATCCGACGATCGTTGCAAGGCGCATGGTCGATTCCGCTTACCTGAAGAGGGCACGTCGAGCCGAGAAGGGCCGAACTCGCCGCGCGCCGCTCAATAGCGCGCGCGCAACGCCTTCTCGCCGAGATAACGATCGACGAACGGACGCAGGGCGCTGCACGCGGGCGCGTAGGCGAGATTGCGGTCGAGGCCGACGACGCACCATTCCACGCCATAGCCCCAGCCGATCATGCCCAAACTCTCCTCGACGTCATAGACGACGGTGCGCTCGCGCGAATCGCTGTCGAGGGCGCGCGCGACGCAGTAGCGGCGCGGGATGTAGGCGAGCCCGTTGGCGCGAAAGCCGATCTCGCGGATGCGGTCGTAGCCGCCGATCTGCAACGGCGAATTCCAATATTCGGATTCTTTCTGGGCGAAGCGATCGGAGATCCGCGCCAGGACGCCCGGATCGTCGCAGGCCGGCAATTCGCCGGAATAGGGGACGTAACGCTGTTCGGCGGGCACGACGACGCCTGCCGCCTGGGCGCCGGCGCAAAAAACGAGCAACGCCGCGAGGCAGACAACGATGCGTTTCATGGCCGACCCCCGCTCGTCTCGATGAGACGCGCCACCATGCTGCGCGCCCCGGCGGGGGTCAAGGGTCTGCTAAGGATTGTGAAGGACTGGAGCCCCGCCGCTCGCCCTCACCCCACCGCTCTCCCGCAAGCGGGAGAGGGGGCGCGCGCCCCTTCTCCCGCTTGCGGGAGAAGGTGGCCCGAAGGGCCGGATGAGGGCCGTCAGCCCGAGTCGGCCGATCAGTTCAGCCGGTCCTTCAGCGCGGCGATTTCGCGCGCCGCCAGTTCGGCGCCGGCCGCGCCCCGCGTCTCGGCGCGCAGCACGAGCTCGGCGGCCTTGGCCGCGTGGTCGGCCGCGGCGGCGCGCACGTCGGCGGCGGCCTGGGTCTCGGCGAGCGCGATCTTGGCTTCCGCCTGCCTGGTGCGGCGGGCGACGAATTCCTTCATCCGTTCGGCGGTTTCGCGGGCCAGTTGCTCCGCCTGGGCGCGCGCCCCGGCGACGATCGCCGCGGCGGCGGCCTCCGCTTCGATGGTCTTTTTCTCGAAGCTTTCGAGCAGCGCGGTCGCCTCGGCGCGCAGTTTGGCGGCTTGCGCCAGTTCGTCGGCGATCGCCTTGCCGCGCGCGTCGAGCGCGGAAAGGACGATGCGGTGCACGCCGAGGTAGCCGAGCAGGCACAAGAAGACGATGAAGCCGAGAAGTACGAAAAATTCTGCGTCGAATTCCATGACGGCTCCCGCTCAGCTCGCCTTCACCGAATCGACGGCGTCGGCGATCGCCTTGGCCGGCGCGGCGCGCCCGATCAGGCGCTCGACGATCGCCGCCGCGGCGTCGCGGGCGATCGCGGCGACGTTGGACATCGCCTCGGCGCGCGTCGCCGCGATCTGGCTCTCGGCGGCGGCGAAGTCGACCGCGAGCGCTTCCTCGAGGGCCTTGCGCTTGGCGTCCGACTCGGCGGCGAGCTGGTCGCGCGCCGCCTGGGCGAGGCCTTGCGCCTTGGCGCGCGCCTCGGCGAGCGCCTTCTGATGCGCGCTCGCGGCGGCGTCCGCCTTCTGCTGCATCGCGGTGGCGTCGTCGAGATCCCTGGCGATGCGCGCCTTGCGCTGCTGGATCGCCGCCCCGACTTTTGGCAACGCCATCTTCGCCATGAAATAATAGAGCGCGCCGAAGGTGATCGCCAGCCACAGGAGCTGCGAGGGAAACGTCCCGCTCTCGAAGGGCGGAAAGTTCGCGTGGCCGCCGGCCTCGTGGCCGACTTCCGTCTGGGTCGCCTGCGGCGCCGGGGTCTGCGCGGGTTGGGCCATCGTTTCTCATCTGTCCTATGGCGGGAAAGCGCGGGGCCGGCGCCTTCCCGCGATGCGTCGGGATCAGCGCGCCTTTAGACGGCGAACAGCAGCAGGAACGCGATCAGCAGCGCGAAAATGCCGAGCGCTTCGGTCACCGCGAAGCCGAAGATCAGGCGGCCGAACTGGCCGTCGACGGCGCTCGGGTTGCGCAGGGCGCCATTGAGGAATTGCCCGAACAGCGTGCCCACGCCGATGCCGGCCGCGCCGGTCCCGATCGCGGCGAGGCCCGCGCCGACATATTTCGCCGCCAGGGCTAATTCGTGGGGTTCCATTTCTTAAGACTCCTGCTTTTCGATTGTTGCGTCGAGGGGAAAACGACCGGTCAGTGACCGCCGGGGTGAAGCGCGTCGTTGAGGTACATGCAGGTCAGCATGGCGAAGACGTAGGCCTGCAGGAACGCCACCAGCAGCTCGAGCGCGTCGAGGCCGATGGTCATCGCGAAAGGCAGCACGGCGAGCGCCTTGACGCCCACGCCCGCGCCGAGCAGCATGACGACGAAGCCGCCGAACACGTTGAGCGTGATGTGGCCGGCGAGCATGTTGGCGAAAAGGCGCACGGAATGGCTCAAGGGGCGCGTCAGGAACGAGATGACCTCGATCGCCACCACCAGCGGCAGGATGTAGATCGGCACGCCCGAGGGCACGAAGAGCTTGAAGAAATGCAGCCCGTGCTCCTTCACGCCGATGACGACGACGGTGAAGAACACCAGCAGCGCCAGCGAAGCCGTGACGATGATGTGGCTGGTGACGGTGAAGGAATAGGGGATCAGCCCGACCAGATTGCAGATGAGGATGAACATGAACAGGCTGAACACCAGCGGGAAGAACCGCATGCCCGATTCGCCGCACGCCGAGCGCACCATGCCGGCGACGAATTCGTAGGCCATTTCGGCGAGCGCCTGGAGGCGTCCGGGGACGCCGGCGCCGCCGCGGGCCCCGACCGCCATCAGGGCGCAGGCGAGAACCACCGCGAGGATCATGAACAGCGACGAATTGGTCAGCGAGAAATCGCGGTGGGCGATCTCGATTTGCACGATCGGCGAAAGGGAGAATTGTTCGATCGGATTGATCGCCGGTCCGGCTGGGCTCGCCACGTCTAGTCCTCGTCGTCGTCCGCCCCGCTCAGGGCCTCGTTTCTGGCCGCGGGGGCCGAACGCCGCCCGTCTTTATCCGGCGCGGCGCCGCCAGACAAGCGCGAATCTCGATCCCCGAGGTGGGCTTTAGGCGAAGTCAGGCGGACGACGTTCCATACCCCGGCCGCCGCGCCGAGGAGAAAAAAGGCGATCAGGAACGCCGGCTTCGTTCCCAGCGCCCGGTCGATCAGCCAGCCGATCAGGCCGCCGCCGACGATCGCGCCGGCGAATTCGCCCGCCGCGCTGAAGGCCATCGAAATCGCCGAGTTGGTCGCCGCGCGCTCGGAATCGGTGGGCCCGCCCGCCTCTTTGGCGCGCTTTTCGGCGTTGCGCCGGTCGAGCGCCCCCTTCAGCGCGTCGAGCTTGGCGCGCAACGCCTGGTCGTCGTCCGGCTCCGCCATCGCGTGTTAGGCTCCGTCCCCAAAGAGATAAGGACGCGCCAGCGGTGACAAGAACCCGCGGAGCTGTCAAATGCGGAGCGATCGGCGCGCGAGGCTCGAGATCCCCCTCTCCCGCAAGGCGGGAGAGGGTTGGGGTGAGGGTAAGTCGCGGCCTCGCAGCCCGAAAAGCCCTCATCCGGCGCTTCGCGCCACCTTCTCCCGCCATGCGGGAGAAGGGATTCGCCTCCATCGATTTGCGCGCCGCGTCCTCGCGGGTTCTGCTTGACCGTCGGCGCCGCGTCGGGCAAGGCAGGCGCCTTTGCAAATCCCGGCGTCCACCTCCATGACCGATACCCCGCCAACCCCCCGCGTTCGCGCCGCCCTGCCGCGCGGCCTCGTCGACCGCGACGCCGCCGACATCGCGGCGGCCGAGGCGATGATGGCGAAGATTCGCGCCGTCTACGAACTCTACGGCTTCGAGGCGGTGGAGACGCCGTTCATCGAATACACCGACGCGCTCGGCAAGTTCCTGCCCGACCAGGACCGGCCGAACGAAGGCGTGTTCTCGTTCAAGGACGACGACGAGCAGTGGCTATCGCTGCGCTACGACCTGACCGCGCCGCTCGCCCGCTACGTCGCCGAGCATTACGACAGGCTGCCGAAGCCCTATCGCAGCTATCGCGCCGGCTGGGTGTTCCGCAACGAAAAGCCGGGGCCGGGGCGCTTCCGCCAGTTCATGCAGTTCGACGCCGACACGGTGGGGGCGGCTTCCCCCGCCGCGGACGCTGAAATCTGCATGATGGCGGCCGACTGCCTGGAGGCGCTGGGGATCGAGCGCGGCGATTACGTGATCAAGGTGAACAACCGCAAGGTGCTCGACGGCGTGATGGAGGCGATCGGGCTGGGCGGCGAGGAGAACTTCGGCCGCAGGCTCACCGTGCTGCGCGCGATCGACAAGCTCGATCGGCTGGGGCCGGAAGGCGTGCACGCACTGCTGGGCGCCGGACGCAAGGATGAGAGCGGCGATTTCACCAAAGGCGCGGGGCTGGACGCCGCGCAGATCGACCGTGTGCTCGCCTACACCGCGGCGCGGGCGGGGGACAATCGCGCGACGCTCGCCGCGCTGGCGCCGGCGGTCAAAGGCTCCGCGGCGGGTGAAGCGGGCCTCGCCGAACTCGCTGAGATCGCCGACCTCATCGAAGCCGCGGGCGCCGAGGGCCGAATCGTCGTCGACCCCTCGGTCGTGCGCGGCCTCGAATATTACACCGGCCCGGTCCTGGAGGCCGATCTGACCTTCGAAACGCCCGGCGAGGACGGCAAGCCGATCCGCTTCGGCTCGGTCGGCGGCGGCGGGCGTTACGACGGCCTGGTGGCGCGCTTTCGCGGCGAGGCGGTTCCGGCGACCGGCTTCTCCATCGGCATATCCCGCCTGCTGGCGGCGTTGCGCGCGATAGGCAGCCCGATCGTCGCTGCGGCGCGAAGGCCCGGCCCGGTCGTCGTCGCCGTGCTCGACCGCGACCATATGGCGCACTACCAGCGCCTCGTCGCCGCCTTGCGCGCGGCGGGGATCGCTTCCGAACTCTACCTCGGCTCCAGCGGCCTCAACGCCCAGCTCAAGTACGCCGACAAGCGCGGCAGCCTCTGCGCCGTCATCCAGGGCTCCAACGAGCGCGACGCGGCGAGCGGGCGCCAGGTCGTCATCCGCGATCTGAGGCTCGGCGCCGAACTCGCCAAGGCGAGCAAGGACCGCGCCGACTATCTCGACCTACGCCAGCGCGCCCAGTTCGCCGCGCCCGAGGCCGACCTCGTCGCGCGGGTGCGCGAGGTGTTGGCGCGGGGCTAGAGCGTCCCGCCTTTCGGCGTGAGCGCCCCCTCTCCCCGCTTGCGACAGAGCACGACGCGACTTGATGGAATCGCCGCCGATGTCATTCCCGCGAAAGCGCTAGGGGATGCACACATCTCCAAGGTGGCGCGCCCCCTTCCCCCCTTGCGGGGGAAGGTGTCGGCCGAAGGCCGACGGATGAGGGGGGCGCCGCAAGGCGCGTTGTTAGCATAGGCGCGATCCGCGGTAATTTATGCAGTATAAGCCTGGGAACCCCCACTAACGCCGAAGCAATGCGCCTTGCGGCGCGACCCCTCATCCGGCCGGCTCCGCCGGCCACCTTCCCCCGCAAGGGGGGAAGGGGCGCACGCCCCCATGTGGCGTATCTGTCTGACATACAACGGGAACTTGACTTGTGTGCATCGCCTAGCGCTTGCGCGGGTATGACTGGGGCGCGGGTATGCCGGCGGCGCGGGCGTGAGAAAGGACCCGCGCGTGTTCTCCCCTCAACTGCTGCCGATCAGGATGCCCGCCGCCAGCACCAGCCCGCCGCCGAGCATCACCTTGGCGGCGGCGGAGAGCGGCGGCGCATCCATGTAGCGCCATTGGATCCAGGCGATGACGGCGAGTTCGATCGCGACGACGACGACGGCGATCGCGGTGGCGGTGACGAAATAGGGAATGAGGTAGGGCAGGGTGTGGCCGATGCCGCCGGCGATGGTCATCAGGCCGCAGACGACGCCGCGCAGCAGCGGCGCGCCGCGCCCCGACAATTTGCCGTCGTCGGCGAGCGCCTCGGCGAAGCCCATGGAAATGCCGGCGCCGATCGAGGCGGCGATGCCGACGAGGAAGGCGTTCCACGGATTGTGGGTGGCGAAGGCGGCGGCGAACACCGGCGCCAGGGTCGACACCGAGCCGTCCATCAGCCCGACGAGGCCGGGCTGGATGATCTGCAATATGAAGCGCCGGCGCGCGTGCTCGGCCTCGGCGTGGCGCGCCTCGGGGGTCATCAGCTTGGCTTCGAGATCGGCGGCCATGTGGTCGTGCTTGACCTCGGCCTCGGCGAGGTCGCCGAGCAATTTACGAATCCCGGCGTCGGTGGAGCGCTCGGCGGCCAGGCGGTAGAAGCGCGCCGCGTCCTGCTCCATCTCTCTGGCGCGCGTGCGCACCGCCTCGACGCCGAGCGGGCGCAACTGCCAGATCGGCTTGCGCTGGATGTAGCCGCGAATGTCCTGACGGCGGATCAGCGGAATGTGCTCGCCGAATTTCGCTGCGAAGAGGTCGATGAGGCGCCGGCGATGCACGTTCTCCTCGGCCGCCATGTCCGCCAGCACCTGCCCGCTGGTGGGATAGCCTTCGCGCAGGCCGTCGGCGAAGTCGGCGTAGATGCGTCCGTCCTCCTCCTCGTTGGCGATCGCCAACGCGAGAATCTCGCGCTCGGAGAGGTCGTCGAACTTGCGCATCGGCGGGGCTCCCGGGAAATTCATCAACGACGCCGGCCGCGCCGGGCGCGAGGGCGATGGATTGGAGCCCTTCTAATAAGTCGCGCCGCACGCGGTCGACCGCGCCGCTTGCTTTAGCGCCGGGGCTGCTCTACGGCCAGAACGATCTTCTGGAATTGTTCCGACTCCGCCCGGCCGTGACGAAGCTCCCCACACTCGACCAATTCTCGCGCGTCGTCGTCAAGGTCGGCTCGTCGCTGCTGGTGGACGGCGCGCGCGGCGTCTTGAAGCAGGACTGGCTCGATGCGCTCGTCGCCGACATCGCGGAGCTGCACGGGCGTGGCGCCGACGTGCTGGTGGTGTCCTCGGGAGCGATCGCGCTCGGCCGCCACGCCGCGGGCCTGCGCAAGGGCGCGCTGAAGCTGGAGGACAGCCAGGCGGCGGCGGCGATCGGCCAGATCGCGCTCGCCCGCGCCTGGTCGCAGGCCCTCCATCAGCGCGGCATCCTCGCCGGCCAGGTGCTGCTGACGCTGCAGGACACCGAAGAGCGGCGGCGCTATCTCAACGCCCGCGAAACGCTGGCGCGGCTTTCGGCGATGCGCGCGGTTCCCGTCATCAACGAGAACGACACCGTCGCCACCAGCGAAATCCGCTACGGCGACAACGACCGGCTCGCCGCGCGGGTGGCGACGATGGCGAGCGCCGATCTCCTCATCCTGCTCTCCGACGTCGCCGGCCTCTACGCGGCGCCGCCGAAGCAGAACCCCGCGGCCGAGCTGATCGCGCTGGTGGAGCGCGTCACGCCTGAGATCGAGGCGATGGCGGGAGGCGCGGCCTCGCAGACCTCGCGCGGCGGCATGCGCACCAAGATCGAGGCGGCGCGCATCGCCACGGGCGGCGGAGCCCATATGGTGATCGCGGACGGGCGCGTCGGGCGCCCGATCGCGCGCATCGGCGCCGGCGGTCCGTGCACCTGGTTCCTGACGCCGTCCAATCCGATCGCCGCGCGCAAGGTTTGGATCGGCGGCACGCTGGAGCTGAAGGGCGCGATCACCATCGACGCCGGCGCGGCGCGCGCGCTGGCGAGCGGCAAGAGCCTGCTGCCGGCGGGGGTGACGCGCGTCGACGGCGTGTTCGCGCGCGGCGATTGCGTCGCCATCCGCGACGAGAACGGCGCCGAGATCGGTCGCGGCCTGGTCGCCTACGACGCGCTGCACGCCGAACGCATCCGCGGCCGCAACTCGCGCGACATCGCCCATATCCTGGGAACGCCGGGACGCGCCGAGATGATCCATCGCGACGACATGGCGCTCGGCGAAAGGTGAGGGCGGGCGACCCTTCCGCGCCGCGGGGGAAGGGCGCCCCTCAATGCGCCGTCAAGATCTGGCCGCGCCGCTCCGGGCTGAAGCGGATGACGACGATGATCGCCACCGCGACGACGCCCCCCACCAGCGCCAGCGCATAGCCGTAGTCGCCGCCGTGCCCTTCGGCGATCTTGGCCTGGAACGGGCCGTTGTAGGAGGCGAGGAAGTTGCCGGCCTGATAGACGAAGGCGGGCAGGGTGGCGCGCACCGCGCCGGGCGACAGTTCGTTGAGATGCGCCGGGATCACTCCCCAGGCGCCCTGCACCGCGATCTGCATGACGAAGGCGCCGAGCGCCAGCATGATCGGCGTCGTCGAATAGGCCCACAGCGGCAGCGCCGGCAGCGCGATCAGCGCCGCGACGGTGATCGCGTTGACGCGGCCGATCTTCTCCGAGATGAAGCCGAAGGCGAGCCCGCCGGCGATGGCGCCGAGATTGGCGACGATGGTGATCCAGCTCACCGTGCCGGGATCGAACCCGTGCTGCTTCTGCAGGAAGGTCGGGTAGAGGTCCTGCGTGCCGTGGCTGAACAGATTGAAGCACATCATCAGCACGACCGCGTAGATCACCAGCCCCCAATTGGCGTTGAGCGTCTCCCAGAGGCCCGGCTTGCCGACCTTTTGCGCCTCGGCGAAGGCGGGGGATTCGGCGACGCCGGTGCGGATGAACAGGACGAGGAAGGCGGGCAGGATGCTGAGCAGGAACATGGCCCGCCAGCCGACCGTGTAATCGCCGAAGACGCGCCCGTAGAGCAGGCCGTAGGCGACCGAGGCGAGCAGGAAGCCGGTGGGATAGCCGCATTGCAGCAGGCCGGAGACGAAGCCGCGCGCCTGCGGCGGAATCGACTCCATCGCCAGCGAACTGCCGAGGCCCCATTCGCCGCCCATCGCCACGCCGAACAGCGCGCGCAGGACGAGGAACACCCACAGGCTCGGCGCGAAGGCGGCGAGCGCGCCGATCACGGAATAACAGACGATGTCGAGCATCAGCGCCGGCTTGCGGCCCCATCGGTCGCCGATCTGGCCGAAGATGAAGGCGCCGACGAAGCGCATCGCCAGCGTCAGGAACAGGGCGTAGGCGACCTGCGGCACCTCGACGCCGAATTCCTTGGCGATGTCCTTGAGCAGGAACGTGAGAAGAAAGAAATCGAAGGCGTCGAGCATCCATCCGAGAAACGAGGCTAGGACCGTCTTCCTTTGCGCCGCCGTCAGATTCATCGCCAACCCCCTTTGGCCCGGGCGCAATAATCGCCGCCGCGGTCTGGCTCACCTTAGCGCAAGCGCCGGCGAGCCGCCAAGCCGCCGGCGACGTTCCGAAGCGCGAAAGCCGAAGGCGGAGTCGACAGCGCCGTCGTCGGGTCTTAAGAGCGCCGCACGGCGACCAACGCGCTGGGACTGGGGCGTTACGAATGATCATCGCCATCGACGGGCCCGCGGCGTCGGGCAAAGGCACGCTCGGGCGCCGCCTGGCGGAGCATTACGGCCTGCCCCATCTGGACACCGGCCTGCTCTACCGCGCGACGGCGGCGAGCCTTCTCGACGCCGATCGCGACCTTCGCGACGTCGACGCCGCCATCGCCGCGGCGCGCGGCTTGAGCCTGACGGAATTCGACGAGGCGCGGCTGCGCGGACGCGAAATGGGCGAGGCCGCCTCGATCGTCGCCGCCCTGCCTGAGGTGCGCGCGGCGCTCATCGAGGCGCAGCGCAATTTCGCGGCGCGGCCCGACGGCGCCGTCCTCGACGGCCGCGACATCGGCACGGTCGTCTGCCCCCGGGCGGACGTCAAGATTTTCGTGACGGCGAGCCCCGAGGCGCGCGCGCAGCGGCGCGCGCTGGAATTGGCCCAGCGCGGCGAGAGCGCCGATTACGGCGCGATTCTCGCCGACATCGCCAGGCGCGATGCGCGCGATTCCGGGCGCGCCGACGCTCCGCTGCGCGCCGCGGCCGACGCGGCCCTGCTCGACACCACTGGGATGAGCGTCGAGGCCGCCTTCGCGCAAGCTTTGCGCATCGTCGAATCGCGGCGGCGCCCCGCCTAAGCCGAGCCGGCGATGCTCGACAGGCGTTCGCGCGTCGCCTTGAGGCTGGCGATCGCGTCGTCGATCTCGCGCCGCTGCCGCTCGAGATGATCGATCTGATCGACGATCTGCGCCGGCCGCAGCCTCTCTTCGAAGCGGGTCTTCGCCGCGTTGTCCTCGGCGCCGATGAGGTCCCTGATTTCGGCGAGCGTGAAACCGAGCTGCTTTCCCTTGAGGATCATCTCCAGGCGAACCCGATCGGCTCCGCCGTAGTAGCGCCCGTTGCCCATTCGCCGCGGGCGAATCAGGTGGCGATCCTCGTAAAAGCGCAGCGTGCGCAGCGTGACGCCGAATTCGCGCGCCATTTCGCCGATCGTCATCTCGCCCGCGCCGCCCGCGCCCCCGCGAGCGCGGCTCGCGGCGAGATCGCCGTCGGATTCGAAAGCCTTCCCCAATGACGAATTCGCCCTCATGGCCCATCCTTTCCGTCAACGCGCCCGCGTTGCGGGGAGCAGCCGCCCCGCTTCGGCGCGAACCGAGGCGAATATGACGCATTCCTGGAGAAATGCAACCAGTAGTTGTGCAGCCAGACAATACATCCAGGCGCCTCTGCGGCATGGCGCGATTGACCCATTTTGGGGCGATCTTAACGGTTTGTTCACCACGCACGCCGAAATATCCCGTCGTTGCGCCGTGTTCGGCCGAAGGCGCGACGATCGGCGCCACGTCGGCCACGGTTGAAATCATGGGCAGCGCGACGGCTTGGAACGTCACGGGCGTGGGGCGCGAGACGCGCGCATTCGCCGAGGCGGCCGCGCGCCGCGCCGGAATGAGCCTCGCAGACTGGCTCGACGAAGCGGTCGCCGACAAAGCCGCCGAACAGGGCGTCGATCCCGTCGATCTCGAAGCCGACGACCGCCTCGACGCAATCGGCGAGCGAATTTCACGACTTTCGCGCCGCGACGAACGCTCGGACGAAGGCTGGCGCGCGCCTACGCGCGACGAGGCGCGACGCAAGCGCGGCGATCCGGCGCCGAGCCGGGAGCAGGCGCGCCGCGCCGACGAATTGCTCGAAGCGGCGATCGCCAGGCTCGAGGGTCGCGCCGAACGCACGGAAGCGCGCGCCGCGCGCGCCTTCGAATCGGTGGCGCAGTGGATCGAGCGCAGCCGGGCCGATCGCGGCGAGGAACGCGCCGCGCTCCAGGCCGTCGCCGAGAAGCTCGACGCGATCGACCAGCGCACCGCCCGAGCGCCGCCGCCGCCGGCGGAGGCGCCCCGTCGCCCGGAATCGCGCGGCGAGGAGAGCGAACGCGATCTCGACCGGCGCATGAGCGCGCTCGCCCGCCGCGTCGAGGCCGTGCGCGATCGCCGCCGCGTGACGCCGCGCGCAGCCGAGCGTCCGCGCATCGATCTGCAAGAGGCCGTGGCGCAAATCGCGCGCCGGCGCAACGAACTGGACGCGCGAACGAGCGCGCCCGACCTCGCGGCGCCGAAAGGCGGCTGGCGAAATTTCGGCGTCGACGCGGCGCCGTCCCCACGCGCGCCCGCCGCGCCGGAGATCGGCGAGGCGCCGCAGGCGGCGCCGGCGCGCGGCCCGGCGCCGATCGACGCGTTGCGCGACGAGATCGCGGCGCTGAGCCTTCGCCTCGACCAGATGCGTCGCGAACAGAGCGAACAGAGCGCGCAGCCGCCCGTCGACGTGCAAGGGCTGCGCGCCGAGCTCGCGGCGATGTCGCGCAGCCTCGCCGACCTCGCGCCGCGCAACGCCGTCGTCGCGCTCGAAGGCGCGATGCGCGACTTAAGCGAACGCGTCGCCTCGACGCGCGACAACGGCGCGCTCGAAGCGCTCATCACCCCGCTCGAGGCGCTGATCGGCGAGGTCCGGGACGCCCTGCGCGCGCACGATCCGCGAGCCGCGGCGCAGGGGCTCGAGCGCGAAATTCGCGGCGTCGAAGCCAAGCTCGAAGCCATCGCCCAGGGCGCCGTCAATCCCGAGACGTTCGAACGCATCCGCGCGCAGACCGAGGAAGTGCGCAACCTGCTGGCCGCCGCGGCGACGCGGCCGGTGCCGGTCGAACGGCTGGAAAAGCAGATCGGCGATCTCGCCGACCGCGTCGAGCGACTGGCGTCCAGTCCGGCGCCCCAGGCCGAATCGGCGCGGGTCGTCGCGCTCCTCTCCGACGCGCGCGCGCAGATCGAACGGTCGACGCCGCCGGCGGCCTTGTCGGCCATCGAACGGCGCCTCGAACAGCTCGCTCAGCGGATGGATCAGGCGCTGCAGCGGCCGCAACCGACGCCCAGCGTCGATTCGCGCGTCCTCGAGGACCTGGCGCGCCGCATCGACGGCGTCCGCGCGTCGATCGAACGCCAGACCGACTCGCGACCCGACGCCGCCAAGCTCGAGGCCGCGCTGCGCGACATCAGCCAGAAGCTCGACCGCGCGCCGGCCGCCGCGCCCAACCTGGACGCGCTCGCGGCGATGTTCGAGGACCTGCGCGCGCGCATCGACGAGCGCGCCAATCCGACCCTCGACATCAAGCCGCTCGAGCAGGCCCTGCGGACGCTCGGCGACCGCCCCATCGAGATCGACACGACCCCGATCGAGAATCTGATGCGCGACCTCGGCGCCAGGCTCGCTGCGCCGGCCGCGGTCGACATGCGCCCGCTCGAAGATATGCTGCGCGAAATCGACCGGAAGCTCGATCGCGGCGCGACCGTCGCGGCGGCGCCGGGCGAAATCGAGACGCTGATCCGCGATCTGGGCGCGCGCATCGACCAGCGGGTCGCGCCGCCGCTCGACACGCGTCCGCTGGAGGAAGCGCTGCGCGCGGTGCAGGATCGACTCGATCGCGGCGCGGCGTCGAAGGTCGACCCGGAATTCGTCGAGCAGGCGGCCGATCTTCTCGCCCAGCGGCTGGAGCGTCGCGACGGCGCCCGCCTCGACGCCGACGCGCTGGCGAGCCAGATTTCCGAAATCCACGATCGTCTCGACGCGCTGCACCCCGACGCTTCGTCCAGCTCCGCGCTCGAGGGCAGGATCGCCGACATTGTCGCCGAACTCGACGCGACGCGCAGAACCCTCCAGTCGCTTCCTGCGGCCGCCGCGCGCGACAGCGACGAGATCGCCGACGGTCTGGCGAGCCTTCGCGCCGAGCAGTCGAGCGCCGACAAGCGCACGCAGGCGCGCCTCGCCAATCTCCAGGACATTCTCGAGAGCATCGTCAATCGCATCGGCCGCCTCGAAGACGAGGTCGCGCGCGTCGAGGACGGCGCGCGCGCTCCTGCGTTCGGCTCGGCCGAGGCCGCGCCGCAATATCGGTCCGCGGCGACGGGCGAATCCTCGAGCGCGACCGGCGCGGCGCTGCGCGACATCCCCGATCGCGCCGCGCAGCCGTCGTCGGGCGCCGCCAAGCCCAGCCGAACGAGCGAAGCGCCGTCGCCGCGCCCGCTCGAAGGCGCCGATTTCCTCATCGATCCCGGCGCGTCGCTGGCTCGGGCGCGCAACGCGAATGCGGCCGATTTTCCCGCGTCGAAGAGCGCGATCAACGCCCACATCGCAGCGGCTCGCCGCGCCGCGCAAGCCGCGCTGACGCAAAGCGCGGCCAAGGACCGCGATCCGCGGCAGGCGGAGGAAACGGCTGAGGTCGGCGAGCCCCAGCGCGTCGCGGTCGGCGCCCAGGCCAAGGCGTTCTTCGCGGCGCGGCGGCGGCCCATTCTTCTCGGCGCGACGCTCCTGGCGCTGATCGCCGCCTTCGCGGTCGTCGAGTTGCGCGGCGCCCGTCAGGCCGCGACGCAAAAATCCGACTTGGAAGGGCCGGCGCGAACGATCGCCAAGCCCGACGCTCCCAAGCTCGGTTCGCTCGCCGGCGCCAACGAGGCGCGCGCGATCGATCCCAATCCGGTCGGTTCGATCGCCGCGCCGCCGACGCCGGCCCAGCGCCTCCAGGGCGCCCCTGCGGACCTCGCGGCGTCGATTCCGCCCGCCATGCCGCCCGCTCTGCGCGACGCCGCGGCGGCGGGCGATGCGGGCGCCGAGTTCGAGTTGGCGCTGCGCCTCTTCGAGGGCCGCGGGGTCGCCAAGGATCCGCACGCGGCCGCGCAATGGTTCGAGCAGGCGGCCGTTCGCGACCTGCCCGTCGCGCAATACCGATTGGCCGCGCTCTACGAGAAGGGGCTCGGCGTCGCCCGCGATCCGCAGCTCGCGATGTCGTGGTACGCCAAGGCGGCGGCGGCCGGAAACGCCCGCGCCATGCACAATCTGGCGGTCATGAACGCCGAAGGCGCCGCCGGCGGCAAGCCCGACTACGGCGAAGCGGCGCAATGGTTCCGCAAGGCCGCTCAGTTCGGAATCCGCGACAGCCAGTTCAATCTGGGCATTCTCTGCGCCCGCGGCATGGGCGCGCCGCAAGACCTCGTCCAATCCTGGCTGTGGTTCTCCGTGGCGGCGCAGCAGGGGGACGCGGACGCGGCCAAGAAGCGCGACGAAGTGGCCGCCAAGATGGACGCCGCGACGCTGCTCGCCGCCGCCAAGGCCCTCGCCGCGTTCAAAATTTCGACGCCCTCGCCGGCCGCCAACGAAGCGCCGGCGCCGCCGGGCGGCTGGGACGCCAAGCCGGGCGCGCCGCAAGCGAGCGGCGCGCCGGCGCGCGCCGGTTCGACGGTTCTCTAGAGCGCCCGAAGCGCCGGCCGGGCGCCGGTTTCCTCCTTCTGGCCCCCGCTCTAATCTGCCTCGATCCGCCATCTCGCATTCGTCGATCGAGGACTCCATGACCGCCGGCCTTTCCCTGCGCCTGATCGGCACCAGCGACCTGCACGCCAATATCTTCGCCTACGACTATTACCGCGACCGGCCGGACGAAACGGTGGGGCTCGCCAAGACCGCGAGCCTCGTGGCGCGCGCCCGCGCCGAAGTTCCCAACGTCCTTCTCTTCGACAACGGCGACATCATCCAGGGTTCGCCGCTCGGCGATTACGCGGCGCTGTCGATGGGGCTGAAGGAGGGCGACGTCCATCCGATGATCGGCGCGATGAACGCCATGGGCTACGCCGCCTGCGCGATCGGCAACCACGAATTCAATTACGGCCTCGACTTTCTCGAGATCGCGCTCGCCGGCGCGAATTTTCCCGCCCTGAGCTGTAACGTTTTGCGCCCCGACGGCTCGTTCCTCTTCAAGCCTTGGATCATTCTGGAGCCGACGCTGCGCGACGAGGCGGGCGCTGAGCAGCGCTTGCGCATCGGCGTGATCGGCTTCACGCCGCCGCAGATCGTGCAATGGGACCAGAGCCACTCGAGTGGCCGCGCGACGACGGTCGGGATCGCCGAAGCGGCGCGCATTCACCTCCCCGCGCTGCGCGCGAAGGGCGTCGATCTCGTCGTCGCGCTCTGCCACTCCGGCATATCGCGCAGGCCGCCGCCGCGGCCCGGCGAAGAGAATGCCGCGCTGGCGCTGGCGGCGGTCGGCGGCGTCGACGCGATGGTCCTCGGCCACCAGCACCTGCTGCTGCCGGGCGAGGATTTCGCCGGGATCGCCGGCGTCGACGTCGCCAAGGGCGCCTTGCACGGCGTGCCCGCCGTCATGCCGGGCTTCTGGGGCAGCCATCTCGGCGTCATCGATCTTTCCCTCGAGCGCGCCGGCGGGAACTGGCGCGTCGCCGCCTCCAAGGTCGAAGCGCGGCCGATCTACAAGCGGGAGGGCGACGCGGTCGCGGCGCTGGTCGAGGCCGACGCCGGGGTGCTCGCGGCGGCGCAGGCCGCGCACGCGGCGACGCTTCGCTATGTGCGCTCGCCCGTCGGCGACATCGCCTCGCCGATCAATTCCTATTTCGCGCTGGTCGCCGACGACCCTTCCGTGCAGATCGTCAACGCCGCGCAAATCTGGTACGTCGAGCGCCTCGCCAAAACCCTGCCGGCGCTGGCCGATCTGCCGATTCTCTCCGCGGCGGCGCCGTTCAAGTCGGGCGGCCGCGGCGGGCCGGACTATTACACCGACGTCGAGGCCGGCCCGATCGCGATCAAGAACGTCGCGGACCTCTATCTCTATCCCAACGCCTTGCGCGCGGTGAAGATCGACGGCGCGACCTTGCGCGAATGGCTGGAGCGGTCGGCGGGCCTGTTCCTGCGCCTCGATCCGAGTTCGAGCGCCGAGCAGCCGCTGCTCGACGCGAACTTCGCCTGCTACAATTTCGACGTGATCGACGGCGTGAATTACGAAATCGACGTCACCCAACCGTCGCGCTACGACGACGACGGCAAGCTCGTCGCGCCCGACGCGCATCGCATTCGCAACTTGTCCTTTCGCGGCGCGCCGATCGATCCGGGCCAAGCCTTCGTCGTCGTCACCAACAATTATCGCGCCGGCGGCGGCGGCAATTTTCCCGGCTGCGACGGCTCGACGATCGTCCTGGAGGCGCCCGACTCGAACCGCGACGTCATGGTGCGCTACATCGTCGCGACCCGCCACATCGAGCCGAAATCCGACGGCAACTGGCGCTTCACGCCGTGGCCGCCCGATGTCGTCGCGACGTTCGCGACCTCTCCCGCCGCGGCCGACGCGCCGCCGCCGTCCAGCGTCGCGCTGACGCCGATGGGGCCGGCGCCGGGCGGCTTCGTCAAGTATCGCGTCGCGCCGCGATGAGGCGCGATCGCGTCAGCGCCCGCGGCGCGCGACGAGACCCTGACTGGCGAACGACAGAACGTCGCGCCCGTGCTGGTCGACGCCGCCGGCGCGATAGCCGACGATCCCCCATTGCGGCCGCTTGGTCTCGCGCATCGACTCGATCCGCGTCGAATAGGTGATCACGTCGCCCGGCCGCACCGGCGCGATCCAGCGCAAGTCGCGCACGCCGAGCCCGACGCCTGGCGCCGGCAGCGGCTCGCCGCGCGCCGCCGCGGCGACGCGCTGCGCTGCGCGAAAATCGACGAGCAGGCGCATGCAGACGCTCACCGTATGCCAGCCCGAGGCGCAGAGCGAGCCGAACAGGGAGGCCGCGCCGGCCGCGTCGTCGAGATGGAAGGGCTGCGGATCGTAAGCGCGGGCGAAGGCGAGAATCGCCTCGCGGGTGAATTCATGCGAGCCGATCGTCGCCGTCGCGCCGAGGCGATGGTCTTCGTAGTAGAGCCCTTTCACGGCGCGGCCTCCCCCGTCGCGCGGCGCAAAATGAAGGCGGCGCCTTTCTGCGTCATGACGATTTGCGAGCTCTGGTTGACGACCTCGAACAGGAATTCGACGACGCCGACGGCCGGCCGCGAGCGCGAGGCGCGCGCGCTCAAAGTCGTGCGGCGCGCGCGTAGGCGATCGCCGGGCCTGACCGGCTTCAGCCAGTCGAGCGCCTCGACCCCGGGCGCGCCCTGGCTGGCGGTGCGGCCGAGGAATTCGTCGCAGTTCATGCGCATCAGCATCGCCGCGGTGTGCCAGCCCGAGGCGATCTGTCCGCCGGCGATCGTCCGCCGCGCCGCCTCGGCGTCGAGATGAAAGGGTTGCGGATCGAATTCGCGGGCGAATTCTTCGATCGCCTCGGCCGTGACCGGCATATCGCCGTATTCGACGATCTCGCCGGGCGGAAAGTCTTCGAAATAGAGCTTGTCCATCGGGTAAGGGCTCAGGTGGCGAAGCGGAAATGCATGACGTCGCCGTCGGCGACGACGTAGTCCTTGCCTTCGAGGCGGAACTTGCCCGCTTCGCGCGCGCCCGCTTCGCCCTTGCACGCGACGTAGTCGTCGTAGGCGATGGTTTCGGCGCGGATGAAGCCTTTTTCGAAATCGGTGTGGATGACGCCCGCCGCCTGGGGCGCGCGCGCCCCCTTCTCGATCGTCCAGGCCTTCGCCTCCTTCGGCCCGGCGGTGAAGAAGGTGACGAGATGCAGCAGATCGTAGCCGGCGCGGATGACGCGGTTGAGGCCGGGCTCGGTCAGCCCCACCGCCTCGAGGTAATCCTTCTGCTCGTCCGCCGGCAGCACGGCGATTTCGCTCTCGATCTTGGCGGAGACGACGACGGCGGCGGCGCCCTCCTTGGCCGCCTGCCCGCGCACCGCGTCGGCGAAGGCGTTGCCCTTGTCGGCGCTCGCCTCGTCGACGTTGCAGACGTAAAGCACCGGCTTGGACGACAGCAGCCCGAGCGACTGGAACAGCTTGTGCTCCTCGCGGCTCACCCCGGCCGCGCGCGCCGGCCGGCCCTCGCGGAGTTCCGCGAGGCTGCGCTGGGCGAGCTCGTAGAGGTCCTTGGCCTCCTTGTCGCCGCCCTTGGCCTTCTTCTCCATCGCTACGGCGCGCCGCTCGAGGCTTTCGAGATCGGCGAGCATCAATTCGGTCTCGATCGTCGCGATGTCGGAGAGCGGGTCGATGCGGCCCTCGACGTGGGTGACGTCGCCGTCCTCGAAACAGCGCACGACGTGGGCGATCGCGTCGCACTCGCGGATGGTGGCGAGAAACTGGTTGCCGAGCCCCTCGCCCTTCGAGGCGCCGCGCACCAGGCCGGCGATGTCGACGAAGGTCAGCCGCGTCGGGACGATCTCCTTCGAGTTGGCGATGCGCGCCAGGGTCTCCAGCCGCGGATCGGGCACCGCGACGTCGCCGACGTTCGGCTCGATGGTGCAGAAGGGATAGTTGGCCGCCTGCGCCGCGGCGGTCTGGGTGAGCGCATTGAAGAGCGTCGACTTGCCGACGTTGGGCAGGCCGACGATGCCGCATTTGAAGCCCATGGGGGAAGCGCTCGCGAGGGTGAGGGGAGTTCGAGCGGCCCTATGCGCGGGCGCGCGGCAAAAGGCAAGGGCGGGCGCGGCGCGGACGCATCTCGAAGGCGCTCCCCTTCCCCCTTGCGGGGGAAGGTGGCCTTCGCGTCAGCGAAGGCCGGATGAGGGGGATCGCGCGCAAGCGCGATGTTTTTCGTGCGCCGAGCATTTCGCGATGGCGTCGAGAACGTGCGCGCCTGGTCGTTCACGCGCCGTGACGGCTTGGCGCGTCGAACGTCGCAGAGCCGTCGCGCCATAGCTCGTCGAAAGACGGGCGTCTTTCGACGCCCTATGGCGCGACCCCCCTCATCCCAAGGCGAATGCGAAGCATTCGTCCGCGGCCGGCTCCGCCGGCCACCTCTCAGCGAACCGAAGGTTCGCCTGACACCCGCAAGGGGGAAGGGGCGCGCGCCCTCCCGCTTTCGTTGATCGTGGCTAAAGCGCCATCTCCGGCAGGGCGTGTCGCGCCATCAATTCGATGAAGGCGGAGCGCGTGAGCTTGCGCCGTTTCGCCTCCGCGTCGATCGCCGCGAGGATGCCGGCGTCGATCGACAGGTTGGCCTTTACCGGACGGCTGGTTTCACGCACCAGGGGAACGCTTCTGAGGAGGGCGCCGGCACCGATGTCCTCGCAAACCTCGGGGTCGGCAAGCAATTCCTCGATCGCGCGCGGCTCGGGAACAGCGCCGCCCTTCTCAACCGTCGCATCGACCCAGTCACGCATCGCTTCGGCGGCGTTGACGATCGCCTCCTCGAGGGTCGCGCCCATCGCGGTGCAGCCGGGAAGGTCGGGAAAATAGACGCCGTAGGCGCCGGCCTTGCCGTCGATGAGCGCAGTGTAGCTAGCCACTTTCACCTCCAACCCGCCGTTTTGGCGATTTGCCTGGCGACGCCCGGCGACAGGGTTCGATGCCGCGGCACGGTCAAGACGCCCGGCTTCGACGCATGGGATATCGGTGACAGCTAATTGAATCCCGATTTGCCGTACCCCGGCGTCGCAACGCCTCCCCCGACGCATCGCCCAGCGCCCAAGTCCCAACCGCTCGCCGCGTCGCCTGGCGTCGCGCCGGGGCGGCGGGAAATCGTCACGCAAGCAATTGAGAACGCACGATCCACAACGGAAACGGCGCCCGATCCCGGCGGCGAGGCGCGCCCGACGGCCATGCGCGCGACGCGGCCGACCAGCCGCCCCGCGCCGCCTCTGCGCCGGCGTCGACAGCGGCGCGCCGGGCGGCTAGTTTCTTCCCATGCAGGAAGGTCAATTCAGCCGCACCGCGCTCGGCGCCGCCGGACATCGCGCGGCGCATCAGGTTCTCGAAGGCGGGCTCGTCTTCGCCGACCCGCTGGCGCTGCGCATTCTCGGCGAGGACGCGCAAAGCGCGATCGCCGAGGCCCGCGCCAACCCGACCCGGCGCGGCCTGCGCCTGTTCATCGCCGTGCGCAGCCGCTTCGCCGAGGACGCAGCGAGGCGCGCCATCGCGCGCGGCGTGCGGCAGATCGTGGTGCTCGGCGCCGGGCTCGACACCTTCGCCTATCGCGTCGAGCCGGTCGAAGGGCTGCGGGTCTACGAAGTGGATCATCCCTCGACGCAGGCGGAGAAGCGGAAGCGTCTGGCGGCGGCGGCCATCGCGGCGCCGGCGCATGTCGTCTATGCGCCTTGCGATTTCGAGCGCGCCCGTCTCGCCGACTGCCTCGGCGCCGCCGGGTTCGAAGCGCGGCGGCCGAGTTTCTTCCTCTGGCTCGGCGTCGTTCCCTACCTCAGCGAATCGGCGGTCTTCGCCGCGCTCGGCTTCGTCGCGAGCCTGCCCGGCGGCGGCGAGGTCGTCTTCGACTACGCCAATCCGCCGGAGACGATCGTCGACGAGGCGATGCGGCGCGCGCACGAAGTGCTGGCGGCGCGAGTGGCGACTGCCGGCGAGGCGCTGCAGACCTTCTTCGCGACGCCCGCGCTGCACGAAAAGCTTCGCGCGCTCGGATTTCACGCCATCGAGGACCTCGGCCCCAACCAAATCGCCGCGCGATTCTTCCCCCATCACGCCGCCCCGTCGCGCACGAACGGCGGGCATGTCGTGCTGGCGGGGACGCGGTAGACGCGGTCGTCGACCGCGTCCTCGTCGTACTGCTCGAAGCGTGGCGCTTCGCGCCCGACGCGCTCGGCGAGCGCGTCTACAATCCTCCCCCTACCGCAAATTCCCGGTATGCCCGAGCGAGTACCGCCCCGGCTGCGGCCACACCGTCAGCCCGCGCGGCATGCCGCCGACTTGGATCGTCTTGACCGATCCGTCTTCCGTGTTGAAGGCGTAGACGACGCCGTCGTAGCGGCCGGAGAGCCACAGCCATCGGCCGTCGGCGCTGACGTTGCCCATGTCGGGGCTGCCGCCGCCCGGAATCGTCCACACGGCGACGACCTTGCGCGTGGCGAAATCGATGACCGAGACGCTGCCCTCGCCGCGTCTGACGCCCGCGAGGTCGTGCGTGCCGCGGTTGGAGACGTAGAGGCGCTTGCCGTCGCGGCTGGGATAGAGACCGTGCGCGCCGACGCCGGTCGGGATGAAGCCGGTCTCCTTGAACGTGTCGCCGTCGACGACGACGAGCCCGTCCTTCAGCATGTCCGCGACGAAAAAGGCCGAGCCGTCGGGCGCGACGCGGATGTCCTGCGGGATATGGCCGGGCGAAAGTTGCAGCATGCCGGCGAGCGCGTGATGGACGAGGTCGATCTTGGCGAGCTCATCGTCGTATTCGCAAGTGAAGATCGCGTAGGAGCCGTCGAGCGCGAAATCGGCGTGGTTGACGCCGGCGCATCGGGGAACGGCGATGTAGCCCTGCAGCGCCATGGTGTGGGGATCGCGGAACTTGAGCCGCCGCTTGGCCTCGGCGACGACGATCGCCGAGCGCCCGTCCGGGGTGAAATACATGTTGTAGGCGTCGGGCAGATCGATCGGCGCGCCCATCTTGCCGGTCTTCGGGTCGATCGGCGCCACCGAGGCGTGGCCGCCGCGATAGCTGATGTCGCCGGCGACCCACAGCGTCTGAAGGTCCCACGACGGCACGATGTGCTGCGGGCTGGGGATCGCGGCGTAGCTGTCGACGACCGTGAAGGTCGCGGGATCGATGACGTCGACCTTGCCGGTGATGAGATTGGGCGCGTAGACCCGCGTCAGCGCGCCCGCCGTCGCCGGGCTGAGCTTGCCGGCCGCGGTCTCGGAATAGACGTTCTTGGGATCGACCAGCGGCGGCATGGTCAGATTGGCCGGCGGCGCGTTCTTGAAGCCGGGCGCGCCGAGCTCGTAAGACGCGCGCTGGATGAAATCCCGAGGCGTCACGCCGACTTCGACGGCGCCGCGGCAAAGCGCCGCGCATTGTTCGCCGCCGACGCAATAGGTGGAAATCGTCAGCGATCGCGCGCTCGGGGCGAACGAGTCGGCGCCGGTCAGGAAACGCGCGATCATGACCCCTGCTGCAGCGGCTCGACGCCCGCTCGGCGCGGGCGTTGGTTCGACGAGCGCGTCAGCATCGCCGATGAACGATGACTGGGCGATGAACGAAGCGGCCGATCGATCGCCGGAGCGGCGCCGGTTATACCCAGAATTGTGACGGGAACGACAGCCAGCCCGCCGCCGCGGCGCTTCTTGCGCCAGCGGCGTAGAAAAATCAGCCGGTTATGGCCAAAATGGAGCGGGCGAAGGGATTCGAACCCTCGACCCCAACCTTGGCAAGGATGCGTCTGTGACTGCAGAGGCGTTTGATCCGCGATATGACGGCCGCTAGCCTACCGACGCTGGCCCATCGGGAGATGCCGCCGTTCACATCTCCGTGAGACTTCTCATCGGAAAACACCGGTTGAAAAACCGTTTTAGTCGGTGCCTCTCAAACGGTGAATTTTGATAAGTCCTTGATTTCGATGGTGGGCGCACAAGGGCTCGAACCTTGGACCCGCTGATTAAGAGTCAGCTGCTCTACCAACTGAGCTATGCGCCCATCGAAACCGGCGGGGCCGAGCCCCGCGCGAGGTCCGGCATGTAGCAAAGGCGCGTCGGCGTGTCCAGACGGAATCGGGACGCGGGGGCCCTTCAGTTCTTCGCCTTGTCGACCAGCTTGTTCTTGCCGATCCACGGCATCATGGTGCGCAGCTTTTCGCCGACCGCCTCGATCTGATGCGCGTTGTGCTTAGCGCGCGTCGCCTTGAACGAGGTCTGGTTGACCTTGTTCTCCAGCATCCAGTCGCGGGTGAACTTGCCCGACTGGATGTCGGCGAGCACGCGCTTCATTTCCGCCTTGGTCTCGGGCGTGATGATGCGCGGCCCTGAGACGTACTCGCCGTATTCGGCGGTGTTGGAGATCGAGTAGTTCATGTTGGCGATGCCGCCCTCGTAGATCAGGTCGACGATCAGCTTCACCTCGTGCAGGCACTCGAAATAGGCCATTTCGGGGGCGTATCCCGCTTCGACCAGCGTCTCGAAGCCGGAGCGGATGAGCTCGACCAGACCGCCGCACAGCACCACCTGCTCGCCGAACAGGTCGGTCTCGCATTCCTCGCGGAAGGTGGTCTCGATGACGCCGGCGCGCCCGCCGCCGATCGCGGTGGCGTAGGAGAGGCCGAGATCGTGGGCGTTGCCGCTGGCGTCCTGATGGATCGCGATGAGGCAGGGCACGCCGCCGCCGCGCTTGTATTCGGAGCGCACGGTGTGGCCGGGCCCCTTGGGCGCCACCATCAGCACGTCGAGATCGGCGCGCGGCTCGATCAGATTGAAATGGACGTTGAGGCCGTGCGCGAACATCAGCGCCGCGCCCTTCTTCATGCTGGGCGCGAGCAGCTCGCGATAGATGTCGGCCTGCAACTCGTCGGGCGTCAGCATCATCACCACGTCGGCCCACTTGGCGGCGCTGGCGACGTCGAGCACCTCGATTCCCTCGGCCTCCGCCTTCTTCGCCGAGGGCGAGCCCGGCCGCAGCGCGACCGCGATCTCTTTCACCCCGCTGTCGCGCATGTTGAGGAGGTGCGCGTGGCCCTGGCTGCCGTACCCGACCACCGCGATCTTCTTGCCCTTGATGAGGTTGAGATCGGCGTCCCGATCGTAATATACGCGCATGTGATGTCCTTCGCCGGCGTTTCCGCGCTGTTTCGTTGTGAAAGGGGACCGGCGCCAAGCCCGCCGAGCCGATCGTGGCTTCCTAGAGGTGGCTTTCTAGAGAAAGCGCTCGCGCCGATCAAGCGCCGCGCCCGCGCCGGCGAAACGGCCCCGCGTCCCCGCCGCTGGAGCGAATATCCGCATCATCGCCGGCGATGCGGCGCAACACGCCGCCCCCTTTGACGGCGAACGAAATTCCCCCTAGAATTCCGACTCGCCGGAAAATGGGCAAACAACCCCATGAGATAGATACCGGCGCAAGGAGGAAATGGGGATGTGGCGAATTGTCGCACTGTGCTGGGTGTTCACCGCGCCCGTCCTCGCGGGCGTTTTGATCGTCGCGGTCTTGATGACGCCTGCCCTTTCGGCGGACGCCGCGCTCTGGATCCCGATCGCCGCCACGCTCGGCTTCGCCTACGGCGTTCCCTGCGCGATCTCAGCCGCGAAGTTTCTGGAGGGGCCGGCGACCAACGATCCGGCCCTGCGCTGGGGCTGGGGCCTTTCCGAGCGAAGTTGATCTCCATCCGCCTCCGCCGCGATGACTCCGGCGACGGACCGCCTTCGGCGCCGCGCGTCTGGGCGCGGGCCGAAACCTCCCGTTTTCACGCGCCCGACGCTCGGCGCGCGGCCTGCGCAATTCAGCCGCGCGGGCGATGCGGCGCATCGCGGCGCCGGCAGGAGCGTTCGCCGCTCCGCTCCTCACGGACGCCCGGTTTGCGCGACGCCGACCGCGCCTCGGTTCCGACCGCGCGACGCGGCGCCCCAGCATCGCCGTTTTTTTCATGTCGTGTCGCACGCGACATTGCGCGGCTTGTGATCGCCGGCGATAGTCTTTACCTGGAGAGGCCGCGCTCGCGCCCGTCGCGCGAGCGCGGCCGAACCGGCGGAGATGCTTCGAACGATGCCGTTGAAAGCGACTTCGACAAATCGGCTGCGCGCCGCGGTTCTGGCTTGCGCGCTGGCGCTCGGCGCCGGCCCGGCGGCGGCGGCGCCGGCGCTGGTCGTCGACGTCGACAGCGGCCAGACGCTGTTCCAGCGCGACGCGACCGAGCCGTGGTTCCCCGCCTCGCTGACCAAGCTGATGACGACCTACGTCGCGTTGCAGGCGGTGCGCGACGGCCGTTTGACGCTCGACACGCCGCTGACGATGTCGGCGCGGGCGGCCAACATGCCGGCCTCGAAAATGGGCTTCCGCCCCGGCGTCGAGGTCACGCTCGACAACGCGTTGAAGATGCTGATGGTCAAATCGCCCAACGACGTCGCGGTGATGATCGCGGAAAGCGTCTCCGGCTCGGTCGAGGCCTTCGCCGACGAGATGAACGCCACCGGTCGGCGCCTCGGCCTCAAGGAGTCGCATTTCGTCAATCCCAATGGCTTGCATAACCCGGCGCACGTGTCCTCGGCGCGCGACATGGCGATCATCGCGCGCGCGCTGCTCAAGGACTTTGCCGAGCACAGCGATCTCTACGGCATCGGGGCGCTGCAGCTCGGTGACGAGATCATCCAGAACCACAATGGCTTGCTCGGCCGCTATCCGGGCGCCGACGGCATGAAGACGGGCTTCACCTGCCCCGCCGGGTTCAACGTCGTGGGTAGCGCGACGCAGGGCGGTCGACGACTGATCGTGGTCGTGCTCGGCTCGCCTTCGGCGCGCGAGCGCACGATCGAAGCGGCGCATCTGCTCGATCAAGGCTTCGCCCGATGGGGCGGCGGGGAGGGCGCGCTGGCGGATCTGCCGTCGTCGGACACGCTCACCGCGCCCGACATGCGGCCGGAAATTTGCTCGCGACGCAACCGCGCCGCGATCGCCGCCGCCGAGGAGGAAGACGCGCCGCCGACGGTGACGCGCGGGTTGGGCCGCAACGCAGTGGCGACCGCCCTCGCCGCTCCGAGCCCGACCATCACCGCCGCGACGGTCGCCGAGCCCGTTCACTTCGATCCGGTTCCGATTTTCATCGGCCCGAAGCCGGGCTGGATCGGCCCGGTCCTGGCCGCGCGCCCGCCCGAGAACGGGTCCGCGCCGCTCGCCAGCGCCTACGCCGCCGACAAGCCCGCGGTCGTCGAGGGCCCGGACGCCGCAAGCGCGCCGAAGGCGCTGCAAAGCGCGCTGCGCCCGGCCCGACTGCTCAAGAACGCCGCGTCCGCCCATCAGAAGCCCGACAAGACACGCAAGGTCGGCGAACTCGCCAAGACGACGGTCCCCGCCAAGGCCGCCAGCGCGGCGAAAAAGAAGGACGAGGGCGCGCTCGCCGCGCCGGCCCGCTAGCGCGGCCGCCTCCCGGCGTCACGAAGGCGTGAAAAATGCCTTAGTTTAGCCTGTTTATGGTCAAGCGGGCGCCGCAACGCACCGGCAAATTAGTGTCGAGCCGCGATGGTTCGGTTCGGCGCTTTGCTCGGTGTTTTTTGCCCCCCAGCCCCCGAGCGGCGAGTCGGACCGGAAAATTGCCACGCAGGCTAGCGGATCGGCGGGCCCCCTCCCAGCCGATCCGCTTTTTTTTTGCCTCGGCCGCTGCTGCGCCGGCGACTTGAAACCTCCCGTCTTTGCGGCGATATCAGCGCTGCCGGGCCGCCCGGCGCGAGGAGTCCTTTTCATGACGAGGCGAATTTGACCAGCGACGTCCCTTCCCAGGCGAGCGACCAAGCCAAGACGCAGAGCTTCGAGGCCGACGTTTCGCGGCTGCTGCACCTGATGGTCCATTCCGTCTATTCGGATCGCGACATTTTCGTCCGCGAGCTCGTCTCCAACGCCGCCGACGCGTGCGAGAAGCTGCGCTACGAAGCAATCGCCAGGCCCGAGTTGATCGAGGCTGGCGGACCGTTCGCCATCCAGATCGCCATCGATCCGCAGGCCAAGACGATTTGCTTCGGCGACAACGGCGTCGGCATGAGCCGCGAAGAGCTCGTCGAGGCGCTCGGCACCATCGCGCGCTCGGGCACGCGCGCCTTCCTCGACAGGCTCGCCGCGGCGGACGCCGACAAGGAGGCGGCCAATCTCATCGGCCAGTTCGGCATCGGTTTCTATTCGTCCTTCATGGTCGCCGACGAGGTCGTCGTCGAGACCAGGCGAGCGGGCGCGGGCGAAGCTTGGCGCTGGTCCTCCGACGGCAAGGGCGCCTACACCATCGCGCCGCTGCCGCTCGATGGCGCGCCCGCCCGCGGCGCGCGCGTCATTCTCCATCTCAACCAGGCTTCGGCCGAGTACCTCGATTCCGCTCGCCTCGAGCGCATCGTGCGCGAGCATTCCGGCGCGGTCGCCGTGCCGATCGACCTCGTCGACAAGCCCGGCGCCGAGCCGCGCCGCGTCGCCGACGGCGCGGCGATCTGGGCCAAGCCGAAAGCGGAAATCACCCCGGAAGAATACGCCGAGTTCTATCGCAGCCTCTCCGGGCAGTTCGACGAACCCGCCCTGACGGTGCATTGGCGCGCCGAGGGGCGGCATGAATACGCCGCGCTGGCGTTCATCCCCGGCTCGCGTCCGTTCGACCTCTTCGATCCTGCGCGCAAGAGCCGCAACAAGCTCTATGTCCGGCGCGTCCTCATCACCCAGGACTGCGACCTGCTGCCGGGCTGGCTGCGTTTCGTCAGGCTGGTCGTCGACTCCAACGATCTGCCGCTCAACGTCTCGCGCGAGATGATCCAGCAGAGCGCCGTGTTCGCCGCGATCCGCAAGGGCGTGACCAATCGGCTGGTGCAGGAGCTGACCAAGCTCGCCGAGGGCGACAAGGAGAAATTCGCCAAGATCTGGGAGTGCTTCGGCGCGGTGATCAAGGAGGGCCTCTACGAGGACCCGGAGCGGCGCGACGCCCTGTTCAAGCTCGCGGGCTTCACGACCTCGACGCATCCCGGCGGCGACCGCACGCTCGCCGACTATGTCGCGAAACTGCGGGAGAACCAGACCGCGATCTATTACCTCACCGGCGAGGATGGCAAGCGCCTCGCCGCCAGCCCGCAGCTCGAGGGGTTCCGCGCCCGCGACGTCGAGGTGCTGCTGCTCGCCGATCCCGTCGACGCGTTCTGGGTTTCGAGCGCGGCCGGGTTCGACGGCAAGCCGTTCAAGTCGGTCAGCCAGGGCGTCGCCGACATCAAGACGATCCCGCTCAAAGAGGGCGCGCCGCCGCCGCCCGAGACTTCGGCCGAGGTCGCGACCCTCATCGCCTTCTTCAAGCAGACGCTGGAGGGCGAGATCGCGGACGCGCGCGCCTCCGACCGCCTGACCGACAGCCTCGCCTGCCTGGTGGCGCCCGAATTCGGGCCCGACCGGCAGCTCGAGAAGATGCTCGCCGCGCACGGGCGCTTGAGCGAGCGCACGAGGCCGGCGCTCGAAGTGAACGCGGCCCATCCGCTGACGTTGGCGCTGGCGCGCCGCTTCGCCGCGGGAGCGGACAGGGCGCTCATCGAGGACGCCGCCTGGCTGATCTACGACGAGGCGCTGCTCGCCGAGGGCGAGACGTTGCGCGACGCCCCCGCCTTCGCCGCCCGTCTGCGCCGGGTGATGGAGAAGGCGCTGGGCTAGGGCGCGGGCGCCGCCGCCGCGGGCGGCCCACGGCCGTTCCACGCATCCATATTCGCGCTGGACTAGCGGGTCGGGGTCGCTCAATCTGGCCGCCGTGGATTTGGGCCGACATGGTCGTGACGGGGGAGACTATCGTGCGCGGAAAGTTTGCATTGTGCGCCTGTTTCGCGGGCGGGTTCCTCGCGCTCGGCGCCGGCGGCGCCGCTATGGCGGGAACCGTGATCGCCTTGGACGAGTCGGTCAACGGCGCCCCTCCTCAACCCCGGACGATAGTTCTGGACACGGATCGGTTGCGAATGACTTCCGCTCTGGCGGACGTCATCTTTCGCGGCGACCAGAACAAAGTGTGGATCCTGCGATCGAAAGACCACAGCTACATGGAACTGACGCCTGGCGACATGGGGCAGGCGGCGGCGCGAATGGACAAAGCGATGGCGCAGATGAAGCAGAAATTGGCTTCGATGCCCGAGGCGCAGCGCAAGCAGATCGAAGCCATGATGGCCGCACGCGGCATGGGTCAGGGCGCGCCGCGAACGGCGCCTCGAGTGAGCTACGAGAAAGCCGGCGATTCCCGCAGGGTGGGGGACTGGAACTGCGAGCCCTATCGAATCGTCTCGAACGGAAAGCTTTCGTCGGAAGTATGCATCGCAAGACTGTCGGACCTGGGCTTGAGCCGCGACGATCTGAAGGCTTTCGCCAGCTTCGGCGCCTTCATGGGGCAGATGAGTGCGGCGATGGGCTTCTTGCGCACGCCGATGATGACAGACGACTTCGATTCGATGACCAAAGCGATCGGCTTCGACGGATTTCCGGTGCAGACGTCGAGCACGTTCGCCGACGGCGGCCGCCAGGTCGTCGCCACGCTCAAATCCATCCAGCATCGAGATCCCCCCGAGGGCGTGTTCGACCTTCCTTCCGGCTACGCAAAACGCAACTTGGGGGCCATGGGACGGCCCGAGGCTCCCGAGTGACCCTGCTCCATGCCGACAGCGCCGCGACGAAGCGCAACTCCTGCCGCTCGGGAACGAATCGACGGCGAACTCGCCGCGATCCGCGCGCAAGGAAACGCCGGATCGCCAAGACGCCGAGAGCGTCGCGCTTCGCCGCGCTGACGGGCTGACGACGTAAAATCGCCTGCCGCGGACTTCCTCGGGTCCGACGCGATCTTGATCCCCCGCCTCGGGTCGCGACGATCGCTCGCCGCAGGCGGAGCGCTCCCGGCGCGAACGGGTCGCCATCGCCTCGCGTAAGCCTTTTGGATTAGCTCCGCCGCAGTCGCGATCGCGGCGATCGCGCTCGCTCGGCGAGTCGCGTCACCCGAAGAGCCGACTGCCGCGACGCCGCGAGAAGGAGGATCATCGTCACCCGAATCCACTCTTGATCCAGCTCCGATCCGTCCGCGAGGCAGGCGCGCCGAGCCGCGCGCGTCCCGCGCGGCGTCCCGCATTTCATTCGCTCGCGACACGGGAGCGTCGTCATGAAGATGCTCTTTCCCTCGACCGACCGCAGCCCCGCCCTCGACCCCGAGGTCTTGCACGAAAGCGCGCGCCGGCAATTCTGGCTCTCGCTGGCTTTGCTGCTGGCGCTCGCCTTCGCGGCGCTCGGCCAAGTGCGGCCGGCCGGCGAAGCCTCGGCGACGGCCGGGTTTGTTCACAGCCGCGTCGTGACGCCGACCTTCGCGCCGCCGCCGGCCGCGCGCACGCCCCTGCCGTGGAGCGCGCGCGTTCGCATCGGATGAGGCGCGCGGCGCCCGGACCCTCCGCATCGGCGTTTCGCCGGGCGGCGTTTCCCGCCATGGCTATTTCGCCGTCGCTCGCGGGCGGCTAATGATCAAGGAGGTCGTGCAGGCGAGCGGCCGGAGGCCGCGATGCGGATCGTTCCGGCGCTCGCGCCGGGAGACAGCCGAGATGCCCCTCTATGTGATCCCGCTGCAATTTATCGCCGGAGCGCTGCTTGCGAACGGCGTGCCTCACTTCGTCCATGGCGTCAGCGGCGATCGCTTTCAGTCCCCGTTCGCCTCGCCGCCGGGGATCGGCGAATCTTCGGCGGTGGTCAACGTTCTGTGGGGCTTCGCCAATCTGGCGGTCGGCTTCGCCATTCTCGGGTTTTTCGCGCCCGGCGGGTCCGAAGCGGCGCTCGAGTGGGCCGCGGTCGGCCTCGGCGCGCTGGCGATGGCGGTGATGCTCGCCCGGCATTTCGGGCGGATCCGATTGCCGAGCCGTTAGCGCGAGCGCGTCAGGCCGACGGACGGCCAGCGCCGCGGACGCCGCCGCGCGTTCCGCCTGCCGCGTTCGACGACGCTCTTGCGGCGTCGATGCGCCGGCGCCCCACCGCCTACGACGCCGGGAGAGGCCGTCGCCGAACGCCGTGGCGAGTCGCGACCGTCGCGGCGCAGCGCTCGTCGGCCGCGCTCCCTCGGCCGACGAGGAATGAAACTCGATTTCGTAACACTTGCGTAAGATTCGCCGTCAGTGTTGCATTATCGCCACAAAATCGGCGCAAATACCCAACCCCGTCCCTTAACCTCTTGATAAGGCGGACGTTAATTCCACTGCGCCGGCCGATTTCTCGAACCGCGAACAAGCCTCGCCAACGCCCATACGACGTCTCTGCAGCCCATCGTTTGATGCGGCGCAAAGGTGCAAAATTGCAATGTCTTAGGCCGAATCCGGGGGTTCATCGGGCTCGGGCGCGCGTCGGAGCGGCCAAAACGGGTCGGCAAGGGGCGCGGCCGCTCGCAGCAGGCGCGGCGCCGGGTCGGCCGGGGCGCGACATAACACCGCATTGCGAGCCCTTCCGCCGGGACCTTACCGGTATTCCCACAACTGGTTTCCTTTGAATCCGACGGCCATGGCGCGCGCTGGGCCCTGTCCGTCGACGTGAGTGACGCGCATCGCCGCCAGCGCCATTTTTGTGTCGATTCGAACTCGTCGCGCCGAGCGCACAACGTGGTTTCGAAAGGGAGGATCCTGGGATGGAAAAACTGCAACTCTGTTCGGCGCCGATGTCGCGGCGCACCCTCTTGCACGGCGTCGCTTGTGCGGTCGCCGTCGGCGCGACGGCGGAGCGCGCGCTGGCGGCCGGCAAGGCCTCGCAGAGCGCCGTCGCTTATCAGGACAGCCCGAAAGGCGCGCAGCGCTGCGACAATTGCTCGATGTTTCAGCCGCCGAACGCCTGCAAGACCGTCGACGGCGTCGTCAGCCCGTCCGGCTGGTGCAAGATTTACGTCAAGAAGTGACGCCGGCCGCCACGACGCGGATGGCGGCTCGAGGGGGGCGCGGGGGCCAATGGACCCCGGGGTCGAGTCATTGACCCAGTCAAGGCTTTACAGGTTGATCGGCTGGTCCAGCGACTGGACGAGCTCCGAGGTCGCGTATACCGGGCGGTAGGCGACCGTGGCTGGGATGGAATCGAGAAGGGGGCGGGGTATGAGCTGCAAAATTCGAAGAGCGCTGGATGCGCCGCTGATCCCGGCGGCCGATCGGGAGACGCCTCGGCGCACGGGGCGCGCAACCGAATCGTGCAAGAGATCGATCGCGCTCCTCGTGTCGGGCGTCGTTCTCGGGGCGCTGCTCGGCTTCGCCCAGCCGGCCGGCGCTGGAGAGCCGGCGTCCGCCGCGGACGATTCCGCCACGCTGCGCGATTTCGTCCAGGCGAAGGTCGTCGACGGGCCGCTGCTGGTCGTGGCCGCGGCTACGACGACGGCCCCGAAGGTCAAGAGCGCCCCCGCCGCCGCCGGGCCCGATTACGTGGGCTCGCAAGCCTGCATGAAGTGCCACTCCAACCAGGGCGGCACGTTCAGCAAGACGCTGATGGGCGACATATTCCTGAAGAAGCCGCGCAACGCGATGGAAAAAGCGGGCTGCGAAGCGTGCCATGGGCCGGGGTCGCTGCACGTCAAGTCGGGCGGCGGGATGGACGGCGGACAGCCGGGAGACATGATTTCCTTCCGCAAGGATTCGCCGCGGCCGGTCGAGGAGCGCAACGCGGTATGCCTGGGCTGTCACGAGAAGGGCGACCGGACCTACTGGAGCGGCAGCGCGCACGAATCGCGCGGGCTCGCCTGCACCAATTGCCACCAGATCATGGAGAAGGTTTCGCCCGACCACCAGCTCATCAAGGACACCGAGCTGGAGGTCTGCTTCGCGTGCCACAAGGACAAGCGCGCCCAGGAAGCCAAGTCGACGCACATGCCGCTGATCGAAGGCAGGATGCAGTGCTCGAGCTGCCACAATCCGCACGGCAGCGCGACCGACAGCCTGCTGCGTGAGCCCTCGGTCAACGAGACCTGCTACAAATGCCACGCCGACAAGCGCGGGCCGTTCCTGTGGGAGCACGAGCCGGTTCGCGACAGTTGCGTCAACTGCCACCAGCCGCACGGCACCACCAACGAGTATCTGCTGAAAGTGCAGCGCCCGATGCTGTGCCGGCAGTGCCACGCCGGCGTCGGTCACGGCCAGCCCGGAAATCCGACGGCGGTGCAGGAGTTCAATCGGGCCTGTCAGAACTGCCATACGAAGATCCATGGTTCGAATTCGCCGGCAGGCGAGCTGTTCCAGAGATAACGGGCAAATCGGGGAAACCATCGGGCGACCGCCGGGACAAGGAGGGAATTGTCCCGGCGGGTCGGAAAGTCGAGCAGGGGGCAGGGGGATATGAGAGCTTCACGCAAACTATGGCTGGCCGGCGCGGCTTTGGGCGCGCTGGTCGTGGCGGCCCCCGCGGCGTGGGCCGACGACCTGCCGATGTTGGCGTCGCAGGACGCTTACGGCGGCTGGACCTCCGACCACGGCTCGCTGGAGGCGGGAGGCCAGGTCTTCATCAACAAGCCGGGCGCGTCTCCGTCGGACAATCTGGCCAAATTCGAGGAATTCGGCAACCAGACCGACGCGGTGTTTCTGCGTTCCCTCGACTTCGGCTTCGCCACCCGGGACGGCACGTTCACCGCCGAAGTGATGGGCAAGAACATCACGCAGAACGACCAGGCGCTGCGCGTCGACCTGGACCAGCCCGGTCAGCAATATCTGACGCTCGGCTGGTACAAGAGCCCGCAACTGGTCAGCACCACCGCGCAGACCATTTTCGGCGGGATGGGCACGAACAACCTGACGGTTCCCGACGGCGTGGTGCAGGATCTGTACGCCGGGATATCCAACGGCGGGAATATGTATACCGAAGGCGCCGGAAAGAGCGTTACTGATCCTTTTACCACTCCTAACCCCACTTACCCCGCCACGGCCACGAACCCCGCGACGAGCCTCAAAGTGCCCAAAGGTTGTTACCTCGGCGTCGGTGTTCAGGGGACCTATAACAGCGTCACCAATCCCACGGGATGCGTCGCCGGCGTGCCCGCCGTCGCGACAACGATCGCCGGCGCCGAACACGGCGTCACGCTCGGTCTGCAGCGCGACCGCAAGGAGATCGATTATCGCTGGACGCCGACGGAGGACTGGGACCTTAACGTCCAGTACTCGAACGAGCACCGCTGGGGCCTGCAGGAACAGGGCATGCTGTTCAGCTCCAGCACCTCGACGCCGATGGCGGCGGTGCCGGCGCCGGTCGACGACACCACCCAGGACGCCTCGATCTCGGCCGAGTACAGCGGCTACTCCCCGTGGGGGATGCGCTGGAACGGCATGCTGAAATACGATCTGTCGCTCTACACCGACGCCTTCAGCTCCTTCACCGCGACGAATCCGTTCGGCGGGCCGGGCAGCGACTCGGCGGCGGGCGCGCCGGATTGCCCCGTGGCGTCGGGGACGACGACGCCGAACTGCTATGGCGTCGGGCAGATGGGGATGCCGCCGAACAACGCCTCCAACAGCATCATGGCGATGACCGGCGTCGATCTGCCCTGGTTCAAGAGCAGCCGGTACATGGGGACGTTCGAATACAACGCGATGACGCAGAACGAGGCGTTCATCCCGATGACGATCAATCCCAACGGCAATTCGAACCTATGGCCGACGACGAGCACCAGTGCGACGACCGCGCTCGCGGCGATGCCGCGCAACAGCCTCGAGGGCCAGATCGACACCCTGTTGTTCAACAACGTGCTGACGACGCAGTTCACCTCCGACCTGAAGAACAAGCTGAGCTATCGCTATTTCTCCGACGACAACACCACGCCGGCGCTGACGCTGCAGAACTTCATCATCAACGACTCGCAAATCGCGATTGGCCCGACGGGGGTTGCGGGCGGCGTCGACAGCGGCAGTCTGGCCCCGCACACGACGCTGTTCTCATCCTACGTCAAGCAGAACGCGGCCGACGAACTGACCTGGGACCCGGTCAAGTGGGCCAATCTCGGCTTCAAGACCGCCTGGGAACAGTACGACTACTCGCAATACGCCGCCAACCAGACCAACGAGTATACGGAGAAGCTGTACGGCGATCTCACCCCGACGGACTGGCTGACGATCCGCGCCAGCGACTCGATCGCATGGCGGCGTTACGACAATTACAATTGGCAATCTTACGTCGGAGATCAAATTGGCGTCCTTCCGGGATGGTCGGCCGGGTCGGGGGCGAGTTCGCTTGCGGAAAACCCGCTGTTGGCGGACGTCAACATCGCCAACCGCAACCGCAACCTCGCCAACCTGTTCGTCGATATCTCGACGCCCTTCGGTCTGACGCTCACGCCGACCGCCAGCCTGCGCTGGGACGACTACCCGACCGATCCGAACCTCCTCGCGGCGGCGAACGCAGCCATCCCTGTGGGGGCGACGCCGGGCTCGTATCAGCTCGGCCTGCGGTCGGACCACAACTGGACGCTCGGGCTCGAGGCGGACTACAAGCTCAATTCGGCGGTGACGTTGATGGGTTCCTACATGTATGAGCGAACCAATCAAACGCTCTTGGGGGACAGCAGCAATAGCTACTCAACCAGCACCGCCGGCAACACCGCCCTCGGGGACGTGTGGTTCAACAACATGGCGGAGAACGTCAACACCTGGACGGCCGCCGCCGACTTCACGCTGATCCCCGATCGACTCGCCCTGAAGCTGAGCGGCAGTTACGAAATCGCCAACGACAGTTGGGGCGTCGGCCCGGAACCGACGTGCACGGTGGCCCTCAGCAGCAGTTGCGGTGTGGCGAACGCCATCAATCCCGCCTACCCGCCTGAAAAGACCACGCTCTACCACGCCGACGCGACGCTCAGCTACAAAGTCGACCCGGCGATGCTCGCCCAGGTCGGGACCAAGGCGGAAGTCTTCCTGAAACTGCACTATATGTGGGAAGAGAGCAGCGTCACCAACTGGCAGAACAACGCGACCTCGGTCTACATGTATTCGACGCTCAACCCCAGCACGGTGTCGTTGAAGGACATGATCTTCATGGCCGGGGATAATCCGAACTACAACACCCAGTTGCTGATGGCGAGCCTGGTGGTGAAGTGGTGACGCCGCCGCGCCGATGAGGCGGGGCAAACGGAACGCGGGCCGACCCGACCGATCCGCGCTCTCGGGCGCCGGTCGGGAGTGGGCAGCCAAGTGTGGAGACAGGCGATGAAGGGTGGATTTTTGATCGCTGCGGTCGCCGCGATTTCGTTGTCGGCGGTGGCGACGGCGTCGGCGGGGGTCGAGTTCGGCGCGCCGGACTTTCCCAATTATCTCTCGTACCCGGGCGCGCCCTCGTGCGACTGGACGACGAGCGCCTACATCCACGCCTGCCCGACCCCGGCGGCGATCGACGTCGCGCCGACGCCGACGGCCGTGCCGACGCACAAGCACAAGAAGAGCTGATCGCCCGAGGTTATACGTCCGGTCCCAGGCTCGAGGCGCAGCGCGCCTTGCAGACGGCGAAGGCCTGAATTGACGGGGCGCGACCCTTCCCCCCTCGCGGGGGAAGGTGGCCGGCGGAGCCGGCCGGATGAGGGGGGTCGAGCGTAAGCGAGACAGCTTCGAGCCCCATCCTCGCAAGCCGTCGCGCCATAGCCCGTCGAAAGACGGGCGTCTTTCGACGCCCTATGGCGCGACCCCCTCATCCGTCACGCTTCGCGTGACACCTTCCCCCGCAAGGGGGGAAGGGGGCGCACTGTTCAATCCGGCTAGAAATCCTCGCCCGCGGCTTCGCCCTTGGCCTCGTGGCGCAGGATCAGCGGCGCCTGGGCGAGCGCAAAGACGAGCGTCAACGGCAGGAAGCCGAAGGTCTTGAACTTGACCCAAATGTCGGTGCTCTGGGAGCGCCAGACGACCTCGTTGAGCGCCGCCAGCGCGAGAAAGAAGAACGCCCAGCGCCAGCTCAGCTTGCGCCAGCCTTCCTCGGTCACGTGCAGAGCGCCGTCGAACATGATCTTCAGCAGCGGCTTCTTGATCGCGAGGCCGACGAACAGCGCGCCGCCGAACAGGAGATAGAGCGCGGTCGGCTTGATCTTGATCAGCGTCTCGTCGTGCAGGATCAGCGTCAGCGAGCCGAAGATGACCACGATTCCCGCGGTGACCAGCGGCATGATCGGAATGCGCCGCAGCATCGCGTAGGAGACGGCGAGCGTGACGACGACGCCGACCATCAGCACGCCTGTGGCGGCGAAGATGCCGAGCTTGCCGAAGACGATGAAGAACAGCGCCAGCGGCCCCAGCTCCAGCGTGAACTTGAGCCAGGGGTTGAACGCCTTGCGCGCCTGAGGCGCCGCGGCGGGCGTGTTCGTCATCGCAAGATGTCCTTCGTTCGCATCACCCCTCCTGCCGCTCGATCCCGGCGATCGCCTCGGCGAAGTCGCGCGCGGCGAAGGGCTCGAGGTCGTCGACGCCTTCGCCGACCCCGATATAGTGCACCGGCAGGGCGAATTTCTCGGCGATGGCGACGAGAATGCCGCCGCGCGCGGTGCCGTCGAGTTTGGTCATGACGAGGCCCGTGACGTTCGCCGTGCGGCCGAAGATCTCGACCTGGCTCAGCGCGTTCTGCCCGACGGTGGCGTCGAGCGCCAGCAGCGTGGCGTGCGGCGCCTCCGGGTCGACCTTCTTCATCACGCGGATGATCTTCTCCAGCTCTCCCATCAGCTCGGCGCGGTTCTGCAGCCGCCCGGCGGTGTCCATCAGCAGCACGTCGGCGCCCGAAGCGCGCGCGCGCGTCAGGGCGTCGAAGGCGAGGCCCGCCGCGTCGGCGCCCTGCTCGCGCGCGACGATGTCGGCCCCGGCCCGCTCCGCCCAGATGCGCAATTGCTCGATCGCCGCGGCGCGGAACGTGTCGCCGGCCGCGAGCGTCACCTTCAGCCCCTCGCCGGCGAACTTCGCCGCGAGCTTGCCGATCGTCGTCGTCTTGCCCGAACCGTTGACGCCGACCACCAGGACGACGAAGGGCTTCTTCGACCGATCGACGACGAGCGGCCGCGCGACGGGCTCGAGAATGCGCTCGACTTCGGCGGCGAGGATCGCCTTCACTTCGTTAGGCTCGATCGACTTGTCGTAGCGCCCGCTCCCCACCGCCTCGCGGACGCGCGTCGCCGCGCCGAGGCCGAGATCGGCCTGGATGAGAATGTCCTCGAGGTCGTCGAGCGCGGCGGCGTCGAGCTTGCGCTTGGTGAAGATGTCCGTGACGCCGCGCGAGATCGCCGAGGACGAGCGCGACAGCCCGGCGGTGAGGCGCGTGAGCCAGCTTCGCCTGGGCGCGGCGGGCTCGCTCGGGCTGAGCGCCGGCGCGGCCTCGCCGCGCTTGAACAGGCGCCGCAGCAAGCCCGCTTTCGCCTTGTCCTCGCCGGTGTCGCTCAACCCCAGTCCTCTTCATCTTGCGCGCGCCCCGCGCCATGGCCTAGCTATGACCCCATGACGCCCGAAGAAACAAGAGCGCGGCTGCTCTATCGCGACGGCCTGATGCTCGTCCTCGACAAGCCGGCGGGCATCGCGGTGCATCGCGGCCCCAAAGGGGGCGCCAATCTCGAAGACGATTTCGACGCTCTGCGCTTCGGCCTGCCGCGCAAGCCGGCGCTCGCCCATCGCCTCGATCGCGACACCGCGGGCTGCCTGGTGCTCGGGCGCCACCACAAGGCGTTGGAGAAATTGGGGTTGCTGTTCAAGCAGGGCCGAATCGCCAAGACCTACTGGGCGATCGTCGCCGGCGGCCCCGAGACGCAAGAGGGCCTGATCGATCGGCCGCTCGGCCGGCTCGACGCCACGCGCGGCTGGTGGATGAAGGTCGACGCCGCCGGCCTGCCGGCGCAGACGCGTTGGCGCGTAAAGGGGCGCGGCCGTTGGCACGGGGCGCCGATCGCCTGGCTGGAACTGGAGCCGCTGACCGGCCGCACCCATCAACTGCGGGTCCATTGCGCGGCCGAGGGTTGGCCGATCCTCGGCGATTCGATCTACGGCGCGCGCGCCGACATCGCCTTGCAATTGCTGGCGCGCCGGGTCGAGGCGCCGCTTTACAAGAACAAGCCGGCGATCGTGGTCGAAGCGCCGGCGCCCGCTCACATGCGCGAGACGCTCGCGGCCTGCGGCTTTTCCGGCGATCCGCCGCGCGAGCCCAGCCTCGTCGAGGAATGAAAGCCGCCTCAAGCCGCCTTGCGCACGTCGGCCCCGCTGATGGTGGCGCGGACCGCTTCCGCCAGCGCCTTGGCCTCCTCGGAGACCTGTCCGGGCGCGAAGATGAGGCCCATGCGGGTCAACGGCAGGCTCGGCAGGCCGTCGTCGGCGCCGAGCACGCGCAACTCGTCGCCCGCCATGCCGATCGGCAGCGCCGTCGCGGCGAGGCCGGCGCGCACCACCGTGATGACGGCGGTGTAGTTCTTGGAGAAGAACAGGCCGTGCGTCGCGCCGGGCCGATCGCGTAAGGCGACTTCGGTGATTTTTCCCCACAGGCAGGTCGGACTGCCCAGCGCCAGCGGGATCGGCGCGCCCTCGGGCGGCTTGAAGCGCTTGGCGGCGACCCAGACCAGCGGCTCTTCGCGGATGAGCTCGAAGCCCTGCAGGCCTTCGTGGTCGGTCACCAGCGCGATTTCGATTGCGCCGGCGTGAACCTGCGCGGCGAGTTCGACCGAATTCTCGCAGACGACGGAGACCTCGACCAGCGGATGGCGGCGATTGAAGAGCGTGAGAATGTCGGCGAGAAAAGCCTCGGCGTAGTCGTCGGGAATGCCCAGCCGCACCGAACCCTTGAGGCCCTTGCGCGAAAGCGCGGCCATCGCCCCGGCTTCGACCTGCATCATGCGGCGCGCGAATTCGATCAGGCGCTCGCCTTCGCTGGTCAGCCTCGCCGCGCGTCCCTGTTTGACGAACAGCGCGCAGCCGAGCTGTTCCTCGAGCCGGCGGACGTGCATGGAAACCGCCGACTGGGTCTTGTTGACCCGCTCGCCGGCGCGGGTGAACGAGCCGGTGTCGACGATGGCGAGAAAGGAGCGGAGCTGGTCGGTGTCGAGCATGGCAATCGATCCCTATTCGTTATGGATTACTCTACAAACATTCGTTGGACCGATCAATAGGGAACCGGCATAGTGCGCTGCAACAACATAGATCGACCGTTCGACCGTTCGACGCGCAGCCCCTGGGCGGCGAACGGTAGGTTATCGCCCAATGGAGACCACCATGCTCGACGTCTCGTCCGCCTCGCGGCGCCGCTCGGATTTCAGCGCTCTGCTCTGGCGCGCGCTCGGCTGGCCGGCGCGCGTCATGGAAGCAAGGCGCACGCTCGCCCAACTCGCCCAGATGTCCGACCGCGAGCTGAGCGACATCGGCCTGCTGAGGGCGGATCTGGCCGACTGCACCGCTCTGCCGCTCGACGACGACCCCAGCGAGAGGCTGGCGCGGACGCGTGCGACGCGCGCCTGGTACGGCCATTCGCATCGCGATCTGGCGGCCTGAAGTCGCAGTCCGCGGCCCGTTTTTCGCTGTCCCGCGAAAGACCTTCCGAAGATCCAAGGGCGCGGCGGGTATCCCCGACGCGCCAAATTTCCTATAGGGACGAGACCTTCGCGCTTTGTCGCCGACTGGGAGGTCTCGCCATGACTGCTTCCGCGCCCGTTTCCGGGGTCGAGATTCGCGCTGCCGCCGGTCCGCGCTTCGAGGAAATCCTCAGCCCGCCGGCGCTTCGCTTCCTGGCCGATCTGCATCGACGCTTCGACGCGCGCCGAAAGGAACTGCTCGGCCTGCGCGCCGAGCGGCAGAAGCGCTTCGACGCCGGCGAAACGCCGGACTTCTTGCCCGCGACGCAGGACATCCGCCAAGGGGACTGGAAAGTCGCGCCGATCCCGGCCGACCTGATCGACCGGCGCGTCGAGATCACCGGCCCGGTCGACCGCAAGATGATCGTCAACGCGCTCAACTCCGGCGCGAAAGTCTTCATGGCCGATTTCGAGGACGCCACCTCGCCGGTCTTCGCCAACATGATCGAGGGTCAGGCCAACCTGAAAGACCGCTGGGCCGGCCGTATCGATTTCACCGACGCGGGCACCGGCAAGCGCTACGCGGTGAAGGAGAGCCCGGCGCTGCTGATGGTGCGCCCGCGCGGCTGGCACCTTGTCGAGCGCCACCTCCACGTCGACGGCGCGGAGATTTCCGGCTCGCTGTTCGACTTCGGCCTCACTGTCTTCCACTGCGCCAAGACGCAGATGGCGCAAGGCGCGACGCCGGCGTTCTACCTGCCGAAACTGGAAAGCCGTCTCGAGGCGCGGCTGTGGAACGACGTCTTCGCCTTCGCCGAAGCCGCGCTCGGCGTCCCCGTGGGGACATTCAAGGCGACGGTGCTGATCGAGACCATTCCCGCCGCGTTCGAGATGGACGAAATCCTCTACGAGCTGCGCGAGCACATCGTCGGGCTGAACTGCGGGCGCTGGGACTACATCTTCTCCTTCATCAAGCGGCTCGGCAAGAATCCCGCCTTCCTCACCCCCGATCGCGCCGCGATGACGATGGGCAAGGCGTTCCTCGCCGCCTACTCGCTGCTGCTGATCAAGACCTGCCATCGCCGCGGCGCCTTCGCGATGGGCGGCATGGCGGCGCAGATCCCGATCAAGGGCGACCCGGTCGCCAACGAGGCCGCCTTCGCCAAGGTGCGCGCCGACAAGGAGCGCGAAGCCGCCAACGGCCACGACGGCACCTGGGTCGCCCACCCCGACCTCGTGCCGGTGGCGCGCGAAGTGTTCGACCGGCTGATGCCCGGCCCCAATCAGCTCGCCGTCGCGCGCGACGACGTGACGGTGACGCGCGAGGATATGCTGAAAGTTCACGACGGCGCGCGCACCGAAGCGGGCCTGCGCGAAAACATCCGCGTCGGCGTGCAATACATCGAAGCGTGGCTGCGCGGGCGCGGCGCGGTGCCGCTCTACAATCTGATGGAGGACGCCGCGACCGCGGAAATCTCGCGCGCGCAGGTCTGGCAGTGGCTGCATCTGAAGGCCACGCTCGACGACGGGCGCGTCGTCACGCCCGATCTCTTCCGCGCTACGCTCGCCGACGAAATGGCCAAGGTCCGCGCCGCCGTCGGCGCGGACGCTTTCGCCGGCGGCCGTTTCGCCGAGGCGATCGAACTCTTCGCGGGCATGTCGCTGAGCCCGAGTTTCGAGGAGTTCCTGACCCTGCCGGCCTATCGCTTGATCGACTGACGCCGGCCGCGCCGAGGCGCTACGCGCTCGCGCCCCGCCCGACCCCCTCGTAGCGGAAGCCGAGCGCGCTCATCGTTTCCTGGGAGTAGATGTTGCGCAGGTCGACCACCACCGGCTCGCGCAAGGCGGCCTTGACGCGGGCGAGGTCGAGGGCGCGAAACGCGTCCCATTCGGTGATGACGACGAGCGCGTCGGCGCCTTCGAGGCAGGCGTAGGGGCCGCGGGCGAATTCGACGCCGGGCAGCAGCGCCTCGGCGGACTCGGCGCCCTCCGGGTCGAAGGCGACGATCCGCGCCCCCTGGGCTTGCAGGATCGGCACGATGACGAGGCTGGGGGCGTCGCGCATGTCGTCGGTGTTGGGCTTGTAGGTGAGGCCCAGCACGGCGATCGTCTTGCCCCGAACCGAGCCGCCGCACGCCTTGACGATCTTGTGCGCCATCGCGACCTTGCGCTTCTCGTTGACGTCGACCAGCGTTTCGACGAGGCGCATCGGCGAGCGGGCTTCGACGGCGAGCTTGGTCAGCGCCAAGGTGTCCTTGGGAAAGCACGAGCCGCCGAAGCCGGGACCGGGGTTGAGAAACCGGCGGCCGATGCGCTTGTCGAGGCCGATGCCGTTGGCGACGTCGAGCACGTCGCCGCCGACTTTTTCGCATAGGTCGGCGATCTCGTTGATGAAGGTGACCTTCATCGCGAGGAAGACGTTGGCGGCGTACTTGATCAGCTCCGCGGTGCGCCGGGTGGTGTAGACGATCGGGCTGCCGTTGCGCTCGAGCGGCCGGTAGATTTCGCGCATGACCAGACGCGCCGCCTCGTCCTCGACGCCGACGACCACGCGATCGGGCTGCTTGAAATCGTCGATCGCGGCGCCCTCGCGCAGGAACTCCGGGTTGGAGACCACGGCGAAGCGATCCCCGGGAACGCGTTCGCCGATCAACCGCTCGACCTCGTCGCAGGTTCCGATCGGCGACGTCGACTTGGCGACGACGACGACGAAGGAATCGATCGCCTCGCCGATCTCGCGCGCCGCCTGAAAGACGTAGCGCATGTCCGCCGCGCCGTCGCCGGGAAGCGTCGGCGTGCCGACCGCGATGAAGACGGCCTGAGCGCCGCGCATGCCTTCGGCGATGTCGGTGGTGAAGGAGAGCCGGCCGGCCCGCTGGTTGGCGAGGACGAGCTCGCCGAGGCCGGGCTCGTAGATGGGGGCCTGGCCCTCGCGCAGGGCCGCGATCTTGGCGGCGTCCTTGTCGACGCAGACGACTTCGTGGCCGAAATCGGCGAAGCACGCGCCTGAGACCAGGCCGACGTAGCCTGCGCCGACCATGGCGATACGCATCGACGTTCGTCTCCTTTTGGGGTGACGCTCGCTTTCTAGCGACCGGTCGCGGGCAGAGCAATACGGCGCGGCAGGCGTCCACGCACGAATTCGACGAACCCGGCGGCGGCCGCGGCGCCGGCGAAGACGCGGGTCGGCACGATCGCCGGCGAGCCCGAGCGCGGCCAGAGATAGACCAGGCCGCCGGCGTCCTCGATTTCGAGGCAATCGGCGAAATTCCAGCGCGCCGGCGGCGCGGCGCCGGCGAGGCCGAGACCCGCCTCGTCGACGCTCAGGACGAGGGGCCCAGAGGCGCGCATCGCCTCGATTTCGGCGAGGCTGGCGCGCCGAGCCGCGACGAAGCGCCGCCGCGTCGTCAAGCGCTGGACCATGAAGGCGCCCGTCGCCAGCAACAGAGCAATCTCGCCGTGGCGGCGCGCGATCAGCCCGGTCAGCGCGAGAATCGCGGTGAAGCAAATCGCCAGGACGAAGACGGCGAGCGGCGCGAAATGCGCCGACGTCAGCCGCCCCGCGAGCGCCCGCCGCAGGCCGGCGCGCGCCGCGGCGATGCGCGCCTCGTCCTTGCTGAGTTCGAAAGCGTAAGGCCCGAAGGCCGGCGCGGGGCGCGCGTCGTTCATGCTTCGCCGGGCGCGAGCGTCTGCAACGCGAGGGCGTGGACGCCGCCCGCGAATTCGTCGGCGAGCAGGGCGTGAACCATGCGATGGCGCTCCAGCCGGCCCTTGCCGGCGAAGGCTTCGCTCACGATATAGACGCGGTAATGGGTTTCGCCGCCCTCTCGGGCGCCCGCATGGCCCTTGTGGCGATCCGATTCGTCGACGATATCGAGCCTCGTCGGGATGAGGCCCTGGGTCAATTTGGCGGCGATCCGCTCTTTCATGGTCATGGAAGTGGCTCCCTCGCGGTTGGCCGAGCGACTTGCCCCGACCCGCGCGACTTGTCAAAGACGAGCGTGGGCGTGGCGTTTTGGTCACGGGTCGTTATCGGCTTGGCGCCAAAATGCGCCGTTCCGCAACTCGACTCTTGCCGGCCGGCGAGTCGGCGCCTAAGGTTTCCCAATGGATCTCAATTCGCGACTGTTCGATCGGATACGGGTGAAGCCCACGCGCAAACCCGCCGAGCCGATCCCGGCCACCCCTTGCAGCTTTCCGGGCTGCAAGGCCGACGGCGTCTTCCGCGCGCCCAAAGGGCGCGACCGCGAGAACGAATATTTCTGTTTCTGCATCGACCATGTGCGGGAATACAACGCCACCTACGACTATTTCCGCGGGATGGACGACGAATCGCTCGCCAAGTTTCGTCAGGCGGAGACGATCGGCCACCGGCCGACGTGGAAAATGGGTCCGCGCGGCGGCGCGCAAGGCGCGCAGCACGTCGACGAGACCGTCTACGCGGAGGCGCGTTCGATGCGTCGGCGCGGCGCCCGGCGAACCGGCGACGCCGCGCAGGCGCCTCGCTACAACGCGCTCGCGCTGAAGGCGCTGTTCACGCTCGATCTCGACGCCAACGCGACCGAAATCACAATCAAGGCGCGCTATAAGGAGCTGGTCAAGCGGCATCACCCCGACGCCAACGGCGGCGACCGCTCGTGCGAAGACAAATTGCGCGAGATCATTCAGGCCTATAATTACCTGAGGGCGAACAAGCTGGTTTGAGAGCCGCCGGGACTCCCCCGCGCCGGAATTCGCGAAAACGCGAGGTCGCGACCGTCGTTTTGTCGGGGCGAGGTTACCTATATAGGATTGGCGCCCCGCCGCTCGTGCGACGGGGCATGGAGGAAAGATGAAAGCCGCGCATTCGCCGTCACCGATCGAAACGCCGCCCGTCGCCGGAGCGCCGGACACGCGAATTTCCGTTCGAAAGGCCTTCAACATCGATTCGGACATGGAGGCGCCGGCCTATTCGGCCTTCGACGAGCATGTGCCGGATTTCGATCCCGACTATCTCTTCGACCGCGACACCACGCTGGCGATCCTGGCCGGATTCGCCTTCAACCGCCGCGTGATGATCACCGGCTATCACGGCACCGGCAAATCGACGCATATCGAACAGGTCGCCGCCCGGCTGAACTGGCCGCTGGTGCGCATCAATCTCGACAGCCACGTCTCGCGCATCGACCTCGTCGGCAAGGACGCGATCGTGCTGAAAGACGGCAAGCAGATCACCGAATTTCGCGACGGCATGCTGCCCTGGGCGCTGCAGAACAATATCGCCCTGTGCTTCGACGAATACGACGCCGGCCGCCCCGACGTGATGTTCGTCATCCAGCGCGTGCTCGAAGTCTCGGGCCGGCTGACGCTGCTCGATCAGCGTCGCGTCATCCGGCCGCACCCGGGGTTCCGGCTGTTCGCCACCGCCAACACCATCGGCCTCGGCGACACCTCGGGGCTCTATCACGGCACGCAGCAGATCAATCAGGGCCAGATGGACCGCTGGTCGATCGTGGCGACGCTCAACTATCTCCCGCACGACAAGGAAGTCGACATCGTGCTCGCCAAGGCGCCGCATTATCGCGGGAACAAGGAGGGGCGCGACGTCGTCAACAAGATGGTGCGCGTCGCCGATCTCACCCGCAACGCCTTCATCAACGGCGACCTCTCGACGGTGATGAGCCCGCGCACGGTCATCACCTGGGCGGAGAACGCCGAGATCTTCAAGGACATCGGCTTCGCCTTCCGCCTGACCTTCCTCAACAAGTGCGACGAACTCGAGCGCACCCTGGTCGCCGAGTTCTACCAGCGCTGCTTCGGCAAGGAGTTGCCGGAAAGCGCGCTGAACGTGGCGCTGAGCTGAACGAGGCGCCCTCGATGGCCACCGTCGACGTCAAACCCAGCAACCGCAAGCCCGCCGGCAAGGCGGAGGCGCCCAACGAGCCGTTCAAGCGCGCGCTCGCCTCGTGCACGCGCGCGATGGCGCGCCGTCCCGAGCTGGAGATCGCCTTCACCGCCGACAAGCCCGCCCTCGTCAGCGGCCCGGAGGGGACGCGGGCGCGCCTGCCCGAGCCGCCGCGCAAGCCCAATCCGCGCGAGGCGGCGATCCTGCGCGGCCTCGCCGATTCGATGGCGCTGCGCCT
>Ga0181524_10000414_pt1 | contig 51555 bp, 41 predicted proteins | sample PEATcosm2014_Bin_34_FD_119761 | JGI IMG/M metagenome (GOLD analysis project Ga0181524, IMG submission 119761) | Peatland microbial communities from MTU Mesocosm Facility, Houghton, MI, USA - PEATcosm2014_Bin05_60_metaG | ecosystem: Environmental > Terrestrial > Soil > Wetlands > Peat | place... | reverse complement strand
CAGGCTCAGTTTCTCTGCTTCGTGCACATGGATGGTCAATCCTCAGCATGCCATCCGCTCCAGGCTCATCTTGTGTTGGAATCTCAACTCCCCTTCAGGCTCATCTTGTATTGGATAAGACTGACCCTTGCCATTCCGCCTAACCTCCGGCATAATAAAAGTTTGTCTTGACCTCGCCGGACTCTTCCGGAACAAGGATAACCGTCTCGTGTTAATGATTCGTCTGGCGCGCACAGGTGCGCGCAAACAACCGCACTATCGCATTGTGGTGATTGAGAAATCGCGCGCGCGCAACGGCCGCCCGGTGGAAGTGGTGGGGACTTACAACCCCCGCACCAACCCCGCCAGTGTCGAACTGAAGCGCGATCGCGTCGAGTACTGGGTATCGAAGGGCGCGCAAATGTCGGAGCGGGTGAACAAGCTGTTCTCGAAGACTCCGGCTCCGGCGGCGCCAGTCCCGGCGGCCTGAGCCCAGGGCAAGGGGCGCAGGGTCCCAGAATCAGTCAGATTTTGCCGTCGAGTAGGACAGGCCGCCTCAATTTCCACGTGAGAACTGAAGACTATGACTGAGCCCTCTGCAGACGTGCGCGTTCTGATTGAACTGATTGCGAAGGCGCTGGTGGACGCGCCCGACGAGGTTTTCGTCGAGCAGTTTGATGACGGCGTCATCGAACTGGAAGTTGCCGAGAGTGACGTGGGCAAGGTGATCGGGCGGCAGGGACGCACGGCTCGCGCCTTCCGTTCGCTGTTGAGTGCAGCCGGCCACCGTGCCCATAAGCGGTACACGCTCGAAATCATCGAGTAGTTCGGAGTGGCGGAGAGACCCTCCGCGTCATGTCCGCTCAGCCGCGAAGCGGCGCAAGAACGCAGCCCACGGCGTGAGCCGTGGGTGAGCGAGTGAGAGATAAAGGAGCCCCGTCAGGGGCGAAAGACAACGCCGACCATTCGGCCAGCACGGACTTCATCACACTGGCCCGCGTCGTGAAGACCCAGGGCCGTCACGGCGAGGTCGCGGTTGAGGTGCACAGCGACGTGCCCGAGCGGTTCGCCGCAGGCATGAGGCTGCTCGCTCTGGGAAGGTCGCAAGACTCCCGCCGCGAACTGGAGATCGCAGATCTGTGGCCGCACAAGGGTTTGCTGGTGCTGAAGTTTCGCGGCGTCGATTCGATTTCCGACGCGGAAGTCCTGGTAGGAGCTGAACTGCAGGTCCCGCGCCAAGAGCGCGCGCAACTTGAGCCAGGCTGGACGTACGTCAGCGACCTGGTCGGTTGCACCGTTTTCGATCACGGCCGCGAGATCGGCTGCATTGAAGACGTGCAGTTCGGGGCCGGTGAAGCTCCGCTGCTGATGGTTGCCGATGGGGCTGGGAAGAAGTTCGATGTGCCATTCGTGGAAGCGTACCTGGAGAGTGTGGAGGCAGCGCGAAGGCAAGTACACATGCGGCTTCCCGAGGGCATGCTTGAAGTCAATGCTCCGGTGACGGCGGAAGAGAAGCAGGAACAGGAAGCGGGAAGAGGGCGGTCGAGAAAGAACAAGAAATGAGTTTCTCTGTGCCCTCTGCGTCCTCTGCGTTGAAGGTTTTGGGTTCGCCAGATGAAGGCCGACATTGTCACGATTTTTCCGGACTTCTTTCGTGGACCACTCGACTACGGTATTACCCGCCGGGCCGCGGAAATGGGCCTGGTGAAGATCGAAGTCCACGATCTGCGCGAGTTCACGCACGACCGGCACCGCACCGTGGATGACCGCCCTTTCGGCGGCGGCGAAGGCATGGTCCTGAAGCCGGAACCGCTCTTTGAATGTTTGGAGTCGATGCAGTTGCCGTCGCGCGAAGTTCGAACAGGAGACCATGCGGCCGGGTGCGCGAAGCAATCCGTCATCCTGCTTTCGGCGCAAGGCCAGCGCTTTACGCAGAAAGTGGCGGCGGAACTGGCGGCGCTCGAGCGTCTGGTGCTGATCTGCGGGCGCTACGAAGGCGTGGACGAGCGTGTCGCCGAGTTTCTTGCCGATCGGGAGCTTTCGATCGGCGACTACGTGCTCAGCGGCGGCGAACTCGCCGCGGCAGTGGTGATCGAAGCGGTGACGCGGCTGCTTCCGGGAGCAGTGGGCAACGCGGCTTCAACCCGGCAGGAATCTTTCACCGCGCAAGCGGAAAGGGAAGCCGCGGCAGCAGAAGACGAAGGTCCGGATTCGACTTGCACTTCCGGCGGACTGCTCGACTATCCGCATTACACGCGCCCGGCTGAATTTCGTGGCATGCCGGTGCCGGAGGTTCTGATCAACGGCAATCACCAGGAAATTCGCCGTTGGCGCCGCGAGCAGGCGCTGAGGAAGACGCTGCGCAACCGCCCGGATCTGCTGGAAGGCGTTGAAGTCAGCGAAGCAGACAGGAAGATTTTGGCCCGCATCAAGCTGGCCAAGAGTAGCGATCGCGAATGAAGAGGTGTTAGGTCTTAGGTGTGAGGTTTTGGGCTACGGCCTAAGACCCAACACCCAAGACCTTAAGACCCAGAATTGGAAGACGAAGGATAAACCACCATGTCGAACCTAATCATTGAAAAACTGCTGGCCAGGACCAAACGCACAGACATCCCCGAATTCCGTCCAGGTGACACCGTGCGCGTCCATGTGAAAATCAAAGAAGGCGACAAGGAACGTCTGCAAGCCTTCGAAGGCGTGGTCATCAAGCGGGACAAAGGCCCGCAGGCCAGTTTCACCGTGCGCAAGATCAGCTTTGGCCAGGGTGTGGAGCGCATTTTCCCCATTCATTCCAAGGTCATTGACAAGGTGGACCTCGTGCGCTCGTCGCGAGTCCGCCGCGCCAAGCTCTACTACCTGCGCAACCTCAGGGGCAAAGCCGCCCGCCTGCGCGACGTCGAGAAAACGTAGAAGGAATTCTTCGGGGATCCGGGTCGAGAGCCTCTCGACCCGGCCAACGCCGAGCCGAGCCCGGCTCACATCTGCTGCGCCTCCTTTTGCCGGGACCTCAAATCCCTCTTGCGCGATTCCTCTCTCTCGACGAAGATGTTTGCGATTCCCTTGTCATCGGTGGACCAATCGCCGCCCATGCGGCCGCTCTCCGCCTCAGCGGCCAAGCTGCGCTTGCTGAAGAAGCTGCGCTGCACGCTGCGCTACGAGAAGAAAGCCTGGGAAGCGGGAGCGAAGCGAGTTGCAGGAGTAGACGAAGTCGGGCGGGGCTCGCTGTTCGGTCCCGTCGTGGCTGCGGCCGTGGTTCTCGATCCTGCCTACCGGGTGCGCGGGCTGCGCGATTCGAAGCTGCTCCAGCCGGAGCGGCGAGAGATACTGGCGAAACGCATTCGCGAGCACGCAATCGCCTGGGCCGTTGCTGCAGTGGACGCGGCTCGCATTGATGAGATCAACATCTACCAGGCGTCACGCGTGGCCATGCGCGACGCAGTGATACAGCTCGCGCCTGCCGCGGATCACCTCCTTGTTGACGCCCTGCGCCTCGACTGTGAACTGCCGCAATACTCCATCATTCACGGCGACGCGCTCTCGGCCTCCATCGCGGCAGCGTCGATTCTGGCCAAGGTCGAGCGTGATGGCATGATGCGCGAGTGGGACGCAGTCTATCCCGCCTATGGTCTGGCCTCGCACAAGGGATACAGCACGCCCCAGCATCTGGCCGCGCTGCGCGACTACGGCCCCTCGCCGCTGCACCGCCAGTCGTTCGCGCCGGTGTGGCAGAACCAGGAAGTCTTCGCCTTCATGGAGGAGGATGAGGATGAGGAGCAGGAAGAAGCTGCTGACGAAGAAACAGCGGTTTGAGAAAGCGGTCGTGCAGTTCCTTCTGCGATTGTCTTACTGTGCAGGCAGTCAGGGAAGCAGGCGCTGGTTCAGTTCGTTGACGAGTTTGGTGTTGTTCTCCAATGCGTGCTCCAGGATTTCAGCTTGTTGCTTTGCCCTGGGCCAGTCTCGCGCTTCGACCGCTTCCGTCAATCCTGGCAATTCGAGGTGGGCGTAGGTAAAACGAGCCCCGTAGAGGATGTGTTTGAACCACGGCCGGCCGGGGATTCCATCGGGGTTCAGCCAGTTGCGTTCGACCTGCATCATGCTGTGATTCAGAGTGGCCGCGAGCTTCGGGTCGATCTGGCCGGCCGCGAGCTTCCGGTTCAGTGATTCGTTCAGGTGCTGGCCGGCGGCTTCAAAGGCGTCAATAGCGTTACGGACCGGCTTGAGGTCCAGCTGTGGCTGCCGGGCTTCGCCCGGCTGGACAGCCGAGGGCGGCTGTCCCCACATGTTCTTGCCTTTTTCCAATTCACTCACAAACTGGCGGATGTTTGCCGCATAGGTGGCGAAATCGAAGGGCAGAAGATCGGCGTTGGCGAGCCGCAGGGCGGTGACGCCCCACAACTGCGACATCAGCGTGTGGTAGCGGTAGCCGGGGTCGCCGAAGTGGTTCATCCAGAAGAAATCGTCGTAGGCGGAGTGGTAGACGCCGTAGTCTCCGTCGAACTGCAGGCCGATGACGGGCATGCCGACGAAATTCAGAAATACAGTGTGGTCAGAGCCGCTGCCGATGCGGGTATCGGCCAGACTTTCATTCGCGATGCCGGAATCGTTCATTTGGCCGGATTGCTTGCCTTCTTCTTTCTCGCGCGCAACCGTTGCCTTCCACGCGTCGTACAGACTCTTGCCGGACGGATCCTGCAGGGTGCGGGTGGTCTCGACCAGCATAGGCGCGAGCGACGCGACCGCCTGTCCGTGGAAGTTCGGGCCCGAGGTTGCCTCGTCGACATTGATATAAGCAACCGCTTTCGCTCGCAGTTCGTCGGCGAATTGCTCTCCCCATTCGGTCGAGCCCGTCAGCCCTATTTCCTCGCCATCCCAACTGCAGACAATGACGGTCCGGCGCGGGCGCATGCCATGTTTGGCAAGCTGGCCGAGGGCGCGGGTCATCTCCATCATTGCGGCCGTGCCACTTGAGGGATCGACGCCACCGAATGCCCACGCGTCGCGATGATTGCCCAGCACGACCCATTCGTCCGGTAACTCCTCGCCGCGGATACGGCCCTCGACCACGTAGTAGGGCTGGATGCCGTTGTCCATCTCGATTTTCAAGTGGACTTTCACGCCCTCGCCGCCGAGGCGATACTGGATGGGCAATCCGCCTTGCCAGTCTTCCGGAGCGAGCGGGCCGTCCATGTTTTCGAGCAACGGCTTCGCGTCGTGCCAGGAGAGCGGCAACGCCATAATCTTCGGAGCCGACATCGCTTGCTCGATCGGAATGCGCTTCGCACCCGGCACCGAGGCCCATCCGGGTGTTTGCGGATCGCCGGGAACCATAAAGTCGTAAGTGATGGCGCCGCGCTGGATTTTATATTCCGGGCCCCATGGGCCGTCGGGATCGACTTTGCCTTTCTTGTAGCCGTCTTCGGCGGGATCGCTGTAAATGAGAATGGCGGCAGCGCCCTCGCGCTGCGCGGTGAGCGCTTTGAATCCGCGGTAACTGTAGGGATTCGAATAGCGCACCAGCACGATCTTGCCCTTGACGCTGATGCCGTTCTTGCGCAGCAGGTCGTAATCTTCGGGATTACCGCTGTGGGCGTAGACGACGGGCGCTGTGACTTCTCCGGAGATCGACATGCCAAGCCACGCGCCGCTGATGGCAGGATTTTTCGAGTCGGGATCGGCGTCGAGCGGAGCTTCACGAAGAGTCGCCTGATAGTGCACGGGCGCGATCATTTCGAGCGACGCGGACTTTGGATTGGTGCCGTAGACGTCGTAGCGGCGGATGATGACGTCTTCCAGGCCCTGCTTGCGCCATTCATCGGCGATGTAGTCCGCGAGTTCGTTGTTGCGCTTCGATCCGGCAACGTGTGGCTCGGCAGTGAAGATGCGGTGCTGGCGGCGTTCTTCGTCGGGGGTAGGGATGGACTTGAATTTGCTTTCCATCTCGGTTTGACGCGCGGCGGAGGCAGCCGTAAAGCCGAGGATGGAGGTCTGCGCGTCGGCCAAGCAGGCAATGGCCAGGTTCGCGAGCAGCGCCCCGAATGCGAGGAGAATTCGATTCATGGTTGGACTTCCCTGACTTAGGTCAAAGACCCCCTTACTTGGCCTTCAGGATTTCACTCAGCACGTCCGGCTTTGACGGGTCGCGCACGAGGTGCGGATATTTCTCGCCCCCGTGATAGTCAATCTTGTAAGTCTTGTAGTAGTCGCCGTTCTCCACCAGCAACTCGATCGGGTCGGTGGTGTTCTTCGCCGCCCTGATCGCATCGCGCAAAACCTCGGGAGAAAAGCGGTGGCCGTTGACCGCAACGATCTTCATTCCCGGGCCTATTCCAGCTTTCGCAGCGAGTTCACCCTCGATCGTGTCGCCGACCTCGCCCTCGTCATGCAGTTCAAGCCCGATGGCGAGCCCGGCAGGCGCCGAACGGAACATGCCAGCCTCACTGCTCAGCATTTCCGACGGAGTTTCGTCATAAACCAGTTTCCAGCCGCTGCCTTCGATTCCGCCGACCGGCGCGCCGGGCCCATGATTGGTGAGACGCTCGGTCCAGAAGCCCCGCCAGTCGTAGGGCACGACCTGATTTAGAGCGTTGACCACATCATCGAAGGTGTAAGTCTTGACCATGGGACCGGTGCTGGGGGCCCCGTGGAAAAGCTGGCAGAAATCATCCAGCGTCTTCTTTCCGTTGCTTTGCTGGCGAATGATGACGTCGGCCCAAAGCCAGTTCAACGTGTCTTCCTCGTAGAAATCCACGCCGCGGCGCCACGAGCGCCACGCCCCCGGAGAAAAATAAAGTTGCGGGGCGGCGTCAGCGGTGTCCTGCAAGTTACGCCACTCCCGGCCGGAGGTGTGATCGAGCATCGCGGCGGTGATGGCGAGGTCGTCGCGATCTTGCTCGGCGGTGAGCAGACCGCTGCGGGCGGTGAGCACAAATCCCAGATAGTCAGTCAGACCTTCGTAGACCCACAGCAGGTCGTCCTGCATGGGTTGCTCATAGTCCGGGGTGGCGAGGTCGGCAGGGCGGCGAAATTTTCCGTTCCATGAGTGCACGTACTCGTGGGGCAGCAGGCTGGCTGACAGCTTGCGGGAAGTATCGTCGACCAGCCCGCGCTCATCCACACGGCTGTCGTCGGATTCGTGGTGCTCCAGGCCGAAGTGGGCGACGTGATCGCTCACCGTGTAGAGAAAGTGGTAGTCGCGATAGTGATGCGCGCCGAAGAGTCTCTGCGCCTGCTCGACCAGATTTTTGTAGTGTTCCCAGACTTCCTGGGGAGCGTCGAGGGCAGCGGCGCTGTCGGCGGCGATGTCCATTTCGGTGGGAGGATCTTGGGCCAGCGGAACGATTTTCAGAAATTCGCCGCTGATGACCGGAGAGTCGACGAGCGTGGTCAGAGAAACGGTGGCGAAATGGATTTCGTTCGCGCTTTGGCTGGTCACCGGAAGTGGCGTGCCGAACTTCCAGCCGTCAGGAAGTTTCAGGGTTGCGCTGTAGTTGAGATCATCGGTCTTCCAGCCCTTCGGATAGAGCAGGACCTGGTTCCAACTGATGACGGCCAGCTTGTCGGTGGCTGAAGAACCCGCGGAGAAGCCGCCCTCGAAAGTCGCGGGAGAGAGGAAGTCGAGGTCAACGGAAATTTCGCTTACGCCGGCCGGGACCTGGACGTGGAAGGTGAAGCCGTCGAGCGTATCGCGCCGCCATCTGAGAGTCTGGCCGCCGGCGGTGAATTTCAGGCCCGCCAGGTCGTTGATAGGACCATCGGGGGAGTGTTCGCCGGGGATCCACTTCGGGTAATAGAGCGTCAAATCACCCGTGCTGGCTGGGATCTTTAGCGAAGCATGGAAAATCTTTCGGGGTGCCGCAGTGGCGTCGACGAAAAGTGTGACCGTTGGCGGGTTGGCGCACCAACCGAGAACTGCCAAGACTACTATGCAGACGACTCCCAAGACTCTCGAAAGCTTCATCCCTGAACGCCCCCCATTTATTGTGATGAACGCATCCGATTCGGTGCGGCAGAAGCTTAAGACTATAGCAGTCCGCGAGGGGGAGCGTACAGGGATGCATCGCTGTTATCATGCGGCAGATGTCCCGGCGCGGAAAATTCATTACGCTGGAAGGACTCGACGGAACCGGCAAGAGCACGCAGATGCGCATGCTGGCAGCAGCGCTCCGTTCGACCGGACATAAAGTGGTGGAGACCCGCGAGCCCGGCGGCACGCCGACGGGAGAAAAAATTCGCAAGGTTTTGCTGGACTCCAGTACGGCCGGGCTTTCTCCTCTGGCAGAGATGGCGCTGATGTTCGCCTCACGGGCACAGCATATTGCCGAGGTGATCGAACCGGTGCTGGCCGCGGGCAACATCGTGCTCTGCGACCGTTTCACGGATTCGACGGAGGCGTATCAGGGGAGCGGGAGGCGGTTGGGGAGCGAGCCGGTGCGCGAGTTGCACCGCGTGCTGTGCGGGAATCTGCAGCCCGACTTGACCCTGTTGCTCGATTCAAACCCGGCAGCCAGCCTCGGCCGAGCGCGGCGCCGCAACCAGCGCGTGTCGAGGAGTGCCAACCGAAGCCACGACGAAAATCGCTTCGAACAGGAAACGCGGGCGTTCTTTGTCCGCGTGCGCGAAGGATATTTGGCGATTGCCCAGCGGGAACCTGGCCGGGTTGTAACCGTGGACGCGCAGGGCACGCCCCGCCAGACACATCAGCGGATTCTGGAAGCGGTGCAGAAGAAGCTGAGGCTGTAGAGAGATTGATCAGACAGGTGCGCTTTGCGGCACCTGCGCCAGCGAGTCCGCTGACGCACCGTCCTAGTGCGCGAGTTCCGCAATCTGCACGTGATACGGCTCGAGCAACTCCCCGGTCGCATGGTCCAGTCCCGCCACCGCGAGCTGGTAGCCAACTTGTGCCTGCAGCAGGGTCTGCTCCGCTGTCGCCTCTTCTGTTTGCGCTTCCAGCACCAGAAAGATTGTCCCTTGCCCCAACTCGTACTTGCGCTGTTCCGCCGCAGTGTTCTTCTTGGCCAGGTCCAGGGCTTCCTTGCCGGCCGCGATGCTGAGCTTGGCCTGCTCGAGCTGGTGAACCGCATTGTTCACGTCGAGCATGACCTGCTCGCGGACTTGCCGTTCTCCGTATAGATCGCTGCGCCGCGATACCAGCGCATTCCCCAGTTCCGCCTTGGCTCCGCGGTTTTTCAGGGGAAGCGTTAACGACAACTGCGCGCCATATGTCGGGTAGCCGAAGCCGAACAACTGATTCAGCGAAGAGTTCGTGATCTTGTTGCCCATGGCGTTGAACTGCGCGCCGCCCACGCCGTTGCTGGCATACACGCCCGTCAGATCGAGTTCGGGCAGCAGATGATTGTGCGCCAGGCGAATTCGCGTGTCGTCAACGGCCAGGGCCTGCCGCACCACTTCAACCTCCGGACGTTTCACCAGCGCCTGTTGCAATGCGGTGGCCGCGTCACTGGTGCGCAGTTCGCCCTCGGGTTCGGCTGGTTCGGTGAGTTCCAGGTCGAGCGCCTCGAAGTATGGATCCTGGTCCGCACCGATCGTCATGCGCAGCGCATCTTCCGCCTCTTTGAGCGAATATTCGCCCTGGATCACCTGTACCCGCCGCGAAGCCACCTGCGACTCCGAGCGGTAGATGTCGAGTGGCGGCAGCGCGCCCAGTTCCAGCGCCCGTTTGTCGCGCTTGTACGAGGCTTCAGCCGCCTCCAAAGACCGTTTCGCGACGTCCAGGTTTCCTCGCGCTTCCACTACCGCCCAATACTGAGCGACCGCTTGCAAAATACTGTTGCTGACCTGGGCCGCAAAGTTGGCCTGCGATTGCTCCAGATTGCGCCTTGCAATGACCAGCGGTGCTTCATTCGGAAACAGCCATCCGTTCTTCAGCAATGGTTGCGTGAACTGGAAATTCAACGTGGAAGTGATGTTTGGGTTGTATCCAGTGGCTGCGGCTAGTGCACAGCGACCTGCGACAAAGAGGGCACAGCCGCTGACGTAACTGTTGTTGCTATTAAGAAATGCTTGGACGTTCGTGCCTGTCCAGAAAGTCTCCGAATAGCCGAATTGCGCGGTTTGGGTTGTGCCCGCGCTCGATGGGATACCTGAACCGTAGGGCGGCGTTGACGCACTATTCACATTGGAGGAACCGGTCAGCAGCGGATCAAACGGCTGGTGCGCGCCCAGCAGCGATACCTTGGCCGATTCCAACTGCGTCTCCTGAATCCGGACGAAGCTGTTGTTTTCGAGCGTCAGCACGACCGCATCGCGCAGGCTCAGGCGCAGCTTGCCTTCCACCAGGTAGTTCCGCAGATGCTCCGGCGCCCCCAGTTTGCCCGACCGAACCTCCTGCGTGACCAGTTCGCGGTACCCCTCTTTCTGTTGCGCCCAAAGCGGTACGAGAAGAATCACTAACACACAAGTGAATAACCAGGGGCGATGGTTCCTCATTCAATCCTCCAGTTGGGTCTGATTGAAAGCGTGTGGCTGCGGGGATTCCCCCCCCAAAGAAAGACATTATTGATGGTTGATTCTCAATGGTTGATTTTTGATGGTTGAATGAACCAGATTGATTCCAAGTCAGGAGTTATTCATTCAACCATCAAGAGTCAACGATTCTATTCGTACCGAATCGCTTCGACCGGGTCCAGGCGCGCGGCTTTGACGGCGGGATAAATCCCGAAGACCAGTCCCACGGAGATCGAAACGATGAAGGCCAGCAGAATCGAGCTGACCGTTACGATCGTCGACCAGCCTGCCAGCCACGCGATCAGCCGTGACATTAAGAAGCCGAAAACAATGCCGAAGCTTCCACCCACAAACGAAATCAGCATGGCCTCGACCACGAACTGACGAATGATGTCGCCCTGCCGCGCTCCCACCGCCCGCCGCACGCCAATCTCCCGCGTCCGTTCCAGGATGCTGGCCAGCATGATGTTCATGATTCCGATCCCGCCCACCAACAGGGAAATGGAGGCGATCGCTACCATCACGGCGTTGAACAATCGCTCCGTCCTCTTTTGTTCTGCCAGCAACTCGGCGGGCACGATCACGCTGAAATCTCCCGCCGAATGATGTGACGAATCGAGGATGGCCCGCACCAACTGCGCCACTGAACCCATGTCGGCATCGTCGCGAATCTTCAGATACATTCCGTCGATTTCGTCGCGCACGTCGCTATAGTTATCCTCGAGACGCAAGACTGCCGAGTTCACCGGGACATAGATTGTATTGTTGAGATCCTGCGTGGGGACTCCGGCCACTTCCGTTTGCGAACTGAGCTGCGGCGCGGCCACCCCGATCACGCGAAACCACACCTCGTTGGCCTTCAGGTACTGCCCGACCGGATCAGCGGCGCCGAACAGGCTGGACCGGGCGGCCGCGCCCAGCACGCACACCGGCGCAGCCTGCGCGTCTTCGTCGTCGGTGAAGAACCTTCCTTCCAACACCTGCAGCCCGGCAATTTTCCAGTAGCTCGGATTGACTCCGTACACGGTTGGCGGATCCTGCTGTGATTTCGGCATCGTCTTCGAAGGCGTCATCCGTTTGCGCGGCGTGGCCGCGACAATGTCATCCACGTCATCCCGGATCACGCGGTAATCGGCGAACGTCAGTCCGGGAGAGATCTTGCGCACCTGCTGATGGGCTCGCCATTCTGTGGTCTCTTTTGCTTCGACAATCAGGTTATGGACACCCATTTGTTCGATCAGCGCCATCACCTTTTGCCGTGCGCCGGCGCCGATTGAGAGCATGGAAACCACCGCGGCCACGCCAAAAATCATGCCCAGCATGGTCAGCAGTGAGCGCAGCCGGTGCAGCAGCAGATTCTGCAGTCCCAATTGCAGGTCTGGCAGCCACTGATGGGAACCGCGCAAGACACGGGCGACAGTCTCTGGCCTGGGAGTCCGCACTAGGGCGTTCCTCCTCCCGCCGCGCCGGGTGCGAGCTGGCCGGGATTCGGTGTCTTGGTCGGAGCAGTCGGATCTACCAATGCGACTTCTGTACCGACGCCAATTCCCTCAACCGCCGCGCGACTTTCGTTCTCGGCTTGAATCCGCACTTCCCGCGGCGCAAAATTGTTTCCGTCTTTGATATAGACCACGCGTTTGTTGTCCTTCAGAAACAGGGCCTGGCGCGGCAAATAGAGCACGTTTTTCTGCGGGTCGCCGTGAATCACCACCTGAGCCGTAAGCCCTGGCCGCATTCGCGAGTCCTTGCCGGCGAGCGCGATCGTCATGTCGAACTCGGCGCTGGTATCCGCTTCCCAGAACCCCCGGCTACTCGTGCCACCCAGCGTTTTCACCGTGCCATGAAAAGTGATGCCCGGCAACGCATTGAGCGCAATATCGACGGACTGCCCCTCTTTGATGTTGTTGCGCTCCAGCTCTCCCACCTTTGCCGTCAGCTCCATCTCTTTGGGATCAATCACCTGGCCCACGGTCCGTCCAGGGTCTACCCGGTCGCCTTCGCGATACTCGGGCAGTGTCATCCCGCTGTAGAAAAATCCGTTAGCAGCTGCATCGTTCTTTTCCCGTGCGATCAGCCCGTCCATGGGCGTAGCCACCCGCATCTTCTCGATGTTCTGCTGCGCCTGGTCCATGGCCAGCTGGGCTTTGTTGCGTTTTTCCTCCGCCAGCGCGATGGTGGCCTGATTCGATGCGCTGCGTGACTGGACGTCTTGTTCCAGCTCAGCCAACACGCGTTTGGCCTGATCCAGCGCCAGATCATTCTTGCGCGCGTCGATGGTCGAGACCAGTTCATTCTTTTGCACGTCCAGCTCGGCCCGCCTCACGTCGAACCGCGCCTTGAGCAGCGCGACCTTATCCTGTGCCGTTACCACTGCGGCGTCAGCCTTCGCCTTGGTGATCTCCTGCTCCGCCTGCAGCAACTCAGAACGATTCTGCTCCAGCTTGTAACGTTGTTCGGTAGGATCAAACTCAATGACCACGTCGCCTTTCTTCACCGCCGCGCCGGTGTGAAGCAGGTGGGTGATCTCGAGCGAGCCCCCGCCGATGGGCGGCGCCGTTATGATTTCGAAGTGGCTGGCGCGCAGTTCTCCCGTGGCATATACCTGCATGTCGAGATCGCCACGTTTCACACGGCTGGTCGGGATGCTGTCTCCGGCCGTCACGGGCGCGGCCCGCCGCGCCGCCGCCACTACCCCAACCACCGCGCAAAGTACCACCGCCACCACCGCCCACGTGATTGCGCGTCGCCCTCTCATTGCGATGGCGCTCACTCCTTCCCTGCAGGTTCCTTCAGTGCCACTTGCTCTCCGGCATCGAGCCCCTGAGCAATCATGACCTTGTCCGGATTTCTCCTGCCGACTTGAACCTCACGCTCCTCAAACTGCGATCCCTCCCACACATAGGCCACGGTGTGCCCCGATTTCTGGAACAGAGCTTGCGCCGGAATGCTGATCGCATCGGGCACGCGGTCCACGACCACGGTTACCTCCCCGGTTATGCCAGGCTTGAATCGCGAATCCGTCTGATCGAGGATGATCTCGAGGGTAAAGTTACGGGCTGGCGGCCAGACCCCAGAAAAATCCAGGCTGGCAATCTCGCTGATCGACTCGATGTGCCCGGTGAACTGACGGTCGGGGATGGCATTCAACTGCACGGTGCACGGCAGCTTCAGCGCCAGCCTGCCGCGGTCCGTTTCATCCACGCGTGCCGAAATCCGCAGGGTCGAAGCATCCGGCAACTCGGCAATCGCCGCTCCCGGCCAGGCCCGGTCTCCGGTGCGGTACGGAGCCATACCGGAGCCCGCCCAGTGCTCCAAAACGTTGATGGTCCCCGCTGCCGGCGCACGCAGACTCATCTTTGCCAAAGCGCTCTCCGCCCGTTTCACATCGTATTTTGCTTTCTCGCTGGCCTGTTCCGCACTCTCAATCGTCGCCTGGTTGAGATTCCGATCCGATTTTTGTTTCGTCTCGGACTCACTCAGCTTCTGCTCGGCGTCTGCCAGCGACAGCCGGGCCTTCTCGCCTTCAATCCTGGAAACGATTTCCTGCTTGCTGGCTTCCAGCTTTGCCGCTTCCACGTCGTAGCCTGCTTTCAGCACCGCCGTCTTGTCTTCCTCTTCCGCCAGCCGCGCTTGGGCCCGCACCTGCTCAATCGTTGCCTCCGCTGATTTGAGGGAAGAACGATACTGCACCAGATCCTGTTCCGTTGTCGTCTTGTCGAACTCCACCACCACATCGCCCGGCTTGACGGCCGCACCCTCCGCGACCAGCTTGACGATCCGCAGATCACCCGCCTCCGCCGGTGCGCTGATCGTTACCGCCTTCAGCGCCTTCACTTCGCCATGGAACTGCACCGAGTCGAGAAATTCACCGCGTTTCACCTGGTACGTAGGAACCGTAGGCGATCGCCGGCTCAGGCCAACTGCACCCAGCACCACTCCGCAGCCCGCCAGCACGACAACGGTAATCGTTATCGCCTTGTGTCGATTCCAAAGCTGACGGAAACGTTCCCTCATCACGAACCGCCTTCGGCGCCTGGTTTCTCAACTTGCTCCGCGCTCTGGCCCGCCAAGTCTACGTCCACGGCCGCGGAGAGGTCGGGCATCAGCTTGCGATCATTCCCTTGGATCGAGACAATCACCGCGAACACGCGAACCTTATCGGAGAAGCTGCCGTGTTCGGCGATCGGTGCCAGTTGTTCCACTTTGCCCGGGAACGTCAGTTCCGGATAGGCATCTAGCCGCACTTTCGCGGTCTGCCCAATCCGCAGGCTGGGAAAATCCTCCTGGTTGGCGAGCACGCGGACTTGCATGACCGCAGGATTTACCACTTGCATAAATGGATTTCCTGGCTCAACCTGATCTCCCTCCTGCACCTCGCCCATCGTCCCCTGCTTCCAGATCGAATTCAGCACCACGACGCCCTCAATCGGGGAATGAATCTGCATAAGTTCGGCATTGCCCTGAGCGTGCATCATGGTCTGCTGGGTACGGTAGCGCTGAATCTCGAGAATCTTAATTCCCGCCTGGGCTGCCTTGCGCTTGAGGTCGAACGTCTGGCGCAGTTGGTCGAACGTGGCCCGGGCTTCCTCGAGGCTCTCCTGATTCTTCTCCGCGTCAATCTTCGAGACCAGTTCCGCCTTCTGCACTTCCAATTCCGCCTTACGCAGATTGTCCTCGGCTTGCTTCAGCTCGGTCTCATCTTTGGCCCGCGCCGCATTTTCCTTCGCCTGTTCCTCTGTGACTTGGTCCACCAGCTTTCTATATTCCGCCTGCTTGTCCATGAAGTCCCGCAACTGCGCTTGCCGGTCAAACTCCACCAGCAGATCCCCCTGCTTCACGTGCGCTCCCGACTGCGTCAGCCGGATGATGGTCAGCGTGGGAACCTGTTGCCCCTCCAGCACCGGCACCAGGATCGCTCGTGACTGCACCGCTTCCGTCGTTCCTTTCAGACGCAGGATTTGTGCCCCATGGACAGAGGAATACTGTGTCCCGTTTCCAGCAGTGGGAGACTTGCTGTGGGTCACGACCAGCACAATCACGAATACAACGATCGCCGCCGCGGCGATCACAATCCCGCGGCGCAGCCACATGCGATGTGGGCCACCACTCGCCGGTTGTTCCGTACCCGGTGAAGGATGGCTTGGCTTGGTCTCAACGTCAGGAGTCAGTTCTGCTGGCGCCGCATGCATAACGCAATTACTCCCCGCCGTAGGAATCTGTGGGTGCGGCAAACGTTGCCCGCCTGCCATCCGCACCTATGAGTTATCCGGCTAACTTGTCCGACCAGCACCCGTTTCCAATAGGATTGCATCCCCTTGCGCCGCTGCTTCCACTGCTTGGAACAATCCCTAGAATAGATCGCGTCGACCGGCGATACTTGCGGCCCGTTCCAGTAGTTCGTTTTAAAGAGCAAAGGTTGTGCATGGGGCAGGTCTTCCCACCTTGAGGCCCGGCCCACACAGCCCTCACGGCGAAAGCCATGCCACGGAAGGGACACACAAACGGGGTCTCGCGACTGAGCATCGCGACCGCCTCTGGTTGCGCTCCGCAAAAATATTGCCCGGTCCCGCAAGGCCGCCAGCGGCTTTACTGCACTTCGTTCAGCTTCTGGTAGATAATCATCGCCACCAGCACCAGCAGAAATACCCCCGAGCCGATGCTGAACACTCGCACCGGAAGCACCAGCCGGTTGACCCGGGTCAACAGCTCGGTTTGCTCCTCCTGCATGTGCGAATTGGCATCATCCAAAAACAACTGGTCATCCTCATGCATCGTGAGTGTGCTCTTATAGATCAGGAGGATGATCAGACCGACGGCGAAGACTCCGAAAACCACCGCTACCGCAGTGAGCGCGTGCTCCATAAGCCACCTCGGATTCCAACCCAGCAGCGGGCTTTCCTCCGGCCGGGCGGGGCACGCTGAACCCTGCACCGAGTCCTGGGGAAGACCCTAACGCCAATGATTATAGCCCCGTTTGGCAAGGTCCCTGCCAAGAAAATCCCACCGTTCGGAAGGCGTAACACAGCCGCCAAGTATGCGACGAACTGCCCCCTCGCCGCATCCAATCCTTTAGCTCTTTTCCTCTGGCGTGGTTACCCGCCAGTACTGCCCGGGGAAACTGGCCTCTGCTATAATTAACAGGCTTTAAAGCCAAGGAGATACGAATGGCCACTACAACCGTCCCGGAAGTTACCAAGAAGACGCCACCTGTGACCCTGACTGCCAGCGCTGTCGCCAAAGTCAAAGAGATCATGGCCCAGCAGACCCCCGTTCCCGCCGGCTTGCGCATCGGCGTGGTGGGCGGAGGATGCTCCGGTTTTTCCTATTCCATGCAGTTTGACAACGGCGCCGGCATGATGGACAAGACCTTCGACATGGACGGTCTCAAGGTATTTGTTGACGCTACCTCGGTGATGTATCTCAATGGCTGCATTGTCGACTACGTCGAGACGCTCGAGGGCGCCGGCTTCAAGTTCGAGAATCCCAACGTGAAGAGCACCTGCGGCTGCGGATCGTCGTTCAGCGTGTAAGCGAGGACTCTGCGGGTGCCCCCTTGTCTCGCCGTCTTTGCGAGACAGGGCGGGGATTTTGATTTTTTGCAGGGGCCACTCAAGTCTAAGGCCTCATCCCGGCGATGAGGCCGTTCTCCTTGCAGAAATTGAGTCACAGCGCTGCTGAAGTCAACCCTGCCCTATTGTTGTTGCTCCGGCGGATTGTTCGGCTGGCTCAACGTGCCGGACCCTCCGAACCCTCCCGACGAAGGCGAATTCGGATTGCTCTGCGTCCCCGAAGGAGACGTGCCGAAGCTGTTGCCGGTGCCGAAACTGTTGTTGCCGGTGTTCTGCCCGTTGAGATTCTGTGTGCCTTGCTGCCCGAATCCTTGCAGCTGCGGCTGGTACGGCGTCATCAGCAGGCCGCCGCGGTCGGTTCCCGGATCGTAAATGAATTGCCACTCGCTGTATTTCTTCTTGTGGTTGAACTCGCGGTAGCCAGTCCTCTTGGTCAAGCTGGCGACACCCACAATGGGTCCCCCACCGAAAACCTGACCGGAGAGTTTATCCCCGGGACTGGGGGAAGTACCGCCGCTTGTGTCGCCGCTGGAAGCCGCTGGATTCGATCCCGCCGGCCCCGTATCTTGAGAAGAGGGCTGCGAGCTATCCGATCCAGACGCTGAATTGGCAGAGGGCTGATTCCCTCCAAATCCCGAACTGGAATTCCCGAACGAACTGCTTCCGCCGAGACCAGACGACTGCCCGAATCCGCTGTTCCCGCCGAAACCAGAAGACTGCCCCAAGCCGCTGTTTCCTCCAAACGCCGAAGTCTGCCCTAGCCCTCCGGCTCCGCTCTGATCACCCGGAGAACCGATCGGGCTCGCGCCCGCAATGGCGCCGCCTCCGATTCCTCCGCTGAAAGTCAGCTTGACCTCGCCGAAATGCAGCAACTTGAAGTCCTGGCACTTTCCCTGGGAGCAGTTTGTCGGGTCCTTGTAGCGCTTGCGCAGAAAGCGCAGGTTGTTGGTGTTCTCGAGATCCTCAATCTTGGTGGGATAGCGGCTGAACTTCTTGTAGTAACAGCGGATCGCTCGTGCATACTGCACGCCGCGGTGGATCATCTCCTCTTCGCGATCGCGCTCGATCTGAAACTTGATCGTGGGCACGATCGCTGCGGCGAAGATGATGATCAACGCCATCGCCAGCAGCAGCGTGAGCAGAATATAGCCGTCTTCACCGCTTCGAGAAGCCTTGCGCCGCATTTGTAGATCGAATCCCATCGAAGAAAATTGAGAAATTGAGTAATTGAGCGCGACTTCACGGTTTTCCGATTACCCAATTACCAAATTACTCAATTCCCCAATGTCCTCACCCTTGCGTCAGCGGGATGCTTTGCGGCGGACCGCTATTGACCACGTCTTGAATCTCCACCGACGTGGGCGTAATGCGGATCACCTTGTAGCGCCGGTCCACAATCTCGCCTTCGCCCGCTACCCACACATCGTCCCCTTGTTTGAGAAAAATCTTCCTCGGTTCCCCGGCCCTGCTCGCGAAACCATAAAACTGCAGGGGGATCGGCGGCGGTGGCTGAATCTTCGGTCCCTGGTACGGGGCTTCCGCCTCCGGGCTCTTGTTCCCGTCCGTCACCGGAGAAGCTCCCGGCTTGGGAATCTCCACCTCCGCCTGCGAGATGAAAATATTTCTTCCATTTCCCTGGTATTCAGTCAATTCGCTGGTCGCCAGAAGCTGCAACTGCAACGTTGGATCAAGACTCTCCACCCGCGGTTTCTTCCCAGGTTTCACCGCTGCATGCGCCCTCACGCGAGGGACGGCGGGCGCCGCTGCCTGCGCACTGGAATCGGGCGACGACGGCCCCGTCAGCATGGGGATGAACTGATACGCCACAGCGAGAATCGCCAGCCCGCCCAGCACCGCCGCCCACATCGTCTTCTTCTTGTTCTCAAGTCCCAGTTGCACTACGATCCCACCTTTAAGTACGCCTCAAGCTTCACACTCAGTTTGACTGGTCCCTGCGGCCCTCCGCCGAGGGTGACACCATTGATGATGAAGAACATCTCGTCCCGCTCCAGCGCGTTGATGAAGTGCGCCAGAGCAATGTAGTTGCCCCCCAGGTCCGCCTGGATCTCCACCGCTCGCAGTTGCCCTGGTCCCTCATCTTCCCTTTTGTATGTCGTCTGGTCGACCGCAACTCCATTGGCCGCCGCCAGTTTGTCGAACCGGTCCACAATGTCCGAATCCTCGGCAGGGAAGCGCTTCTTGTAGAAATCAACGATCTGGTGCCTGGCAATATCGACCTTGTGGGGCAGGTCCTTGAGCGGAGCCACCTGCCGCGTCTTGGTGTTGAGTTCGGACTGCAGGCGGTTCATTTCCTGCCGCCGCGATTGCGCCGAGCCCACCAGCGGCGAAAAATACACGATCGCCGCCAAAAGGTCCATGCCCGCCATGATCGCCAGTGCGGTCTTCAGGTTCTTCCGCGTTTTTCTCAGGTCCGGCATCAGCGCGTGCTCCCTTTGGGCGTGCCGCTCGCCGGCTTCGACTTCGACTCCGTCTTCGGCGCTGTCAAGGGCGCAAACAGCGGTTCCGGAATGTAGGTGGCAACAATGTCCATCTGTTCGGTGTCGCCGGTGCTGGATTGGGTCGAGCGCTCGCCGGTGATGTTCGTATCCGCGAAGCGCCCCGATTCTTCCATGCGTCGCGCCAGTTCGATCGCCCGGTCCCGCGAATCGCCTGCGACCGTCATCTTCAGGCCCAGCTCGTTGTCTTCATTCAATTGCGGATTAATCGCCACCACGTGCACTCGCGCCGGCATCACCTTCTCGAGATTCTCCAGCACGCGCGTCCACGAGAATGCCTTGCGCTCGATGAGTTCATTCAGCAACTGCGACGTGTCGCGTGTGCTGCGGTTTTCCGGACGGTTGAGGAACTCTTCGGCACTGGCCCGCAGGCGGTCGCGATCGGCGATCAGGGCGCGCTTTTCCGCCATTGCTGCCCGGTCCCGCCGTGCATTGATCCAGCCCGTCACATCCAGCGTCAGCAGGATCAGGGTGAGCAACCCGACCGCGACCACAGCCGTGCCCCAGCGCATCCAGAACTGCCGCGCATCTTCATACGGCTGGCTCGCGAGATTGATGTCAAGTCGCATAATCTTCTCTTGGAGCGGACGCCCTCGTCCAGGGCACGGCGGACGAGGGCGTCCGCCGCTCCACTACGAAACCAAAGCTCCTACCACTCCTGCCATTCTCCACCGCGGCACCGATGGGCTCGCTCCCACCCCCAATTGCGACGAGGCCACCAATTCCTGCACCTCGGCGCCGGTGTGCGTCTGCAGTGCTGCCGCGGTTCCTCCCGATTCCGGCAGCCCGGCAACGTAGATTCGTTCAATGTTCAAGTGATAGGTGTCCTGAAAGAACACGACCGACGGATAAACGTCCTCCGCCAGTTGCTCGCCCGTGATGGTCACCCCGTGCGGATTTTCCAGCGTGCGAAACAATTGCAGCTGGTCTTCATTCAGGATGGCGATGCTGGTCGTGTGCGCATCCACTTTCACCACCAGCGTCGGCCGCTTCCCATCCGCCGCGCCCAGTGCCGCCAGCATGGAGGGCAGCACCACCCCCGGACTGAATCCCGCAGCCCGGAACGCTGCCTCGTAATCCTCGATCACGCTGGCCAGCCCCACCGCCGCTACTACCCGCACCTCATCGTTCACTTTCTGCGCGTGGAAGGAAATCTTCGCCTTCTCCACATCAAAGGGCAGCGATTTCTTCAGCCGGAACCGCACCACCCCGAGCGCTTCTTCGTGATCGGAGGGCAGGGTGTCGAAGTCTACCAGCATCACGCGCACCGCGGCATCGGGTACTACCGCGATCACATCTTTTGACCGTCCCGCCAGGCTGCCCAGCGCGGCCTCAATCCCGGCTCGCACCGCCCCTGTCTGGCGCAGATTATTTTCCAGCAGATCAGGAACTACGCTGCCCGGCTCGAGTTCGCGCGCGGCAAACGCTTCCAGGCTTTCGCCCCTATCCGTCAGGCGACCGGCCAGCACGCGGTCCGCCGCGATTTCGCAGGCCAGCTTCGGTTTCGGTATGTTCGAACCCGGACTCATTCTCAAGAACGCCTTCTGGGGCAACTCTCCTCTATAAATGAGAAACTCAACCGCCGAGAATTGCAATAGCTGAGCGGGAACAGGGGAACGTTTCAAAGTTTCAGAGTTTCAACGTTTCAAGGTTTCAACGTTGCTCACGTGAGAACGTTTCAAAGTTTCAGAGTTTCAAAGTTTCAACGTTGCTCACTTTGCCAGGGAACGTTGAACCTTGAAACCATAGAGCCTTGAAACTTTGAAACTCTGAAACCTTGAAACTCTGAAACCTTGAAACTCTGAAACTTTGAAATCTCGCTCTCTACCGCGTGGTCTCAATGAACGTGACCTTGTTGATCTCCTTCAGTGTGGTCATGCCCCGCCGCACTTTCTCCAGCGCCGACTCGCGCAGGAAACGCATGCCTTCCTCGCGCGCAGCCCGCCGAATCTCCGACGTCGGCCTCTTCGCCAGAATCATTTCCCGGATGCGGTCGCTCAAATCGAGCAGTTCGTGGATCGCGGTTCGCCCGCGGAATCCCGTGCCCGCGCACTCAATGCATCCCGGCCCCTCATACAGCGGAACCTGTCCCCACTGTGCCGGGTCTAACCCGCTCGCTTCCATCACTTCCGGCGGATAATGCACCTCGGTGCGGCAGGATTCGCAAATCAGCCGCACCAGCCGCTGCGCCAAAATGCAGTTCAACGCCGACACGAAGTTATAGGGCTCGACGCCCATGTTGAGGAAGCGCCCGATCACGTCCACCACGTTGTTGGCGTGGACCGTGGTGAACACCAGGTGCCCGGTCAGTGCCGACTGAATCGCGATCTGCGCCGTCTCCGTGTCGCGGATTTCGCCGACCATGATTTTGTCGGGGTCATGGCGCAGGATCGACCGCAGTCCGCGCGCGAACGTCAATCCTTTCTTCTCGTTGACCGGAATCTGGGTAATGCCGCGAATCTGGTACTCGACCGGATCCTCAATCGTGATGATCTTGTCTTCGTCGGTCTTGATCTCGTTCACCGCGGCATACAGCGTGGTCGTTTTGCCGCTGCCCGTCGGCCCCGTCACCAGCACCATGCCGTACGGCTCTTTGATGTAGCGGCGGAATTTGCGCAGGTCGTCTTCGTCAAACCCAACCACATCGAGCGTCAGCTTGCGGAACTTCTCGCTCATCGATTCTTTGTCGAGCACGCGCAGCACGGCGTCTTCGCCGTGAATCGAAGGCATGATCGACACGCGGAAATCAATGGCGCGTCCGTTGTATTTCACGCGGAAGCGGCCGTCCTGGGGCACGCGGCGCTCGGAGATGTCGAGCTCGCTCATGACCTTGATGCGCGAGATCACCGTCGAATGATGCTCTTTGCCGATCGGCGGCATGGCCTGCGTCAGTACGCCGTCAATGCGGAACTTGATCATCACCGAATCGTCGCGCGTCTCGATGTGAATGTCGGAAGCGCGCCGCTGCAGGGCGGTAAAAATTGTCGTATCCACCAGGCGGATAATCGGGCTGGTGTCGCCGGTCGCGGTGAGCTTGTCGATGGTCAGCGTTTCTTCCGCGCCCGTAGCCTCGTCTTCGCGGATGATGGTGAAGCCTTCGCTGGCTTCCTCCAGCACCCGCTGCGACTGCTCGGTCTTCTTCAGGATGTCCGAGATCTGCTGCAGGGTCGCCACCTTGGTGACGATGCGCTTCTGCAGCAGCAAGCTGATCTCGTCGATCATCATGAGCTGGCTGGGATCGGCGATGGCAATGGCCAGACGCCCGTCCGTGGTCTCTTCCAGCGGCACGAAGTTGTAGCGGAACATCAGATCGGGCGAAATCCTTTTGAAGAGATCGTGATGCAGTTCGAAGTCCGTCAGGTCGACAAATTCGCAGCGGTAGCGCCGCGCCACGTCCTGCGCGCGTTCCAGGTCGGTGATGGGATTTCCCGTGGAAACCATCTGCCCGCCGTTCGTGGCGTTTACAAAAAGTGATTTCTTATCTGCCATTGCCATTCAACTAGACCCATTTCCGATTGCCGATCGCCGATTTTCGATTTGTGAAGCCCATGGGACTCATCGGCACCCGCAAATCGGCAATCGAAAATCCTCTACTTCCCCCAACCCGAATCTCGAAGAAGTTAATGCACTCCCAGCGTGAAGATCGGCAAATACAGCGAGATCAGGACTCCGCCCACGAACACCGCCATGATTACCAGAATCAACGGTTCAATCAGCGCCATGGTCGCGCCCAGCGCCGTCTGCACGTCCTCTTCGTAGAATTCCGCCACCGAGTTCAGCATGGCCGGCAGCGCGCCGGTGGATTCGCCCACCTCGATCATTTCCACTGCCAATTCCGGAAAAATCTTCTGCTCTTCCAGGCTGCCGGCCAGTCCCTGGCCTTCACGCACGCGAATGCCCGCCCGCATCACGCCTTTCAGAATGCGCCGGCTGCTCATGGAAGATCCGGCTGTCTCCATCGCCGGCACCAGCGGCAGTCCGCCTTGCAGCAGGGTCGAAAGCATGCGCGAGAAGCTCGCCACCTGGTGCTTCAGCCGGATTTCGCCCAGCATCGGCAGGCTCAAGATGATGCGGTCAATGCGGTCCCCGCCGCTCTCGGTATCCTTCCACCGCCACAACACAAACCCAAGGATCACCAGCCCGATCAGCACGAAGGGCGCGTATTTCTGCGCGTTCTGACCGACCGCCAGCATGAAAACAGTGATCGCCGGCAACTTCGCGTCCAGGCTGTTGAACAGCTCAGCGAACTTGGGCACCACGTAGGTGAACAGGAACGTCACCATGATCATTACCACGCTCACCAGCAGCGTGGGATAAATCAGCGAAACGAACAGCTTCTTGCGGAACGTCATCGCCAGCCGCTGAAAGCTGATGTAGCGGGTCAAGACTTCGTCCATGTTGCCGCTCTTCTCTCCCGCCATCAGCGTCGTGGTGTAAATCTTGGGAATCACCCCCTGGGCCGCGAATGCATCCGACAGCAACTCTCCGCCTTTGACCCGGTCCCGGACGTTCTCCAGAATCTGCCTCAGTTGCGCGTCTTTCTGCCGCTTGATCAGCAGTTCGATCGAACCGAGGATCGGCATTCCGGCGCGGATCAGGGTCAAGAACTGCTGGTTGAAGACCAGGAACGTAGCCTGTTTCAGTTTCCGCCGCCGCCGCGACAGGCCGCCCGACAGCACGCCCTGCGGCTTGACCCAGTAGACAAGATATCCCTGCTGCAGGAATCGATCGCGCACTTCTGCTTCCGAGTATCCCTGCTCGACGTGTTCCTGGACGCGCCCGCGCTCGTCCGCGATTTTTACGGCAAATTCAGCCATTTCCCAGCTTTTCTACCGTTTCCCCGGGTGTCCTATACCCTCAGTCTAGCACTCCCGGTTACCATTCTAAGTCGCCGCCCGCCTGCCCAATGTGCCCCACCAGTACGCCAGTAACCGTTATCGGCGAAGCCCGTTGATGCGGCCAAGAACTTGTCATTCCGACCCGGAGCGGAGCAACCCAAGTCCTTGTCATTCTGAGCGGAGCGAGGAACCTGCTGCTTGCCCGCCGCGCCGCTGGACCTACGGGCCCAGGTCCTCAACCGTCTCCGTTCCTGCCGGAGGCTGAAACTCAAACCGCCCATCCCCAATCGCCACATCTTCTTTCATATCGCCAAACCGGTATTCGGTTGCCGATCCATCCACATCGTGGATGACAATTCGTACGATCCGGTGGTCGGGCGCAACTTCCAGCACAATCTCGCTGATCCGCTCCGCCAATGCCTGCGGTACTCCGCGCAGTACGACATTTCCTGCTCCCGACGGGGCCACATCCGGAGCCAGAGAGAGCCCTTGCAACTCCTTCTCCAGCTTGGTCTTACCTAGCAGGAACGCCAGCGGAGAACGCAGGTCCTCCAGCTTCTTTGCTGCCGTCTTGCGCGCCTGCCGGTCCTCTGGGACGTAAAACCACGCATCTCTGCCGTTGCTGACAAACAGCTTGTCCTTGGGAGAACGGTACTCCCAGCGCATCTTGCCGGGTTTTTTCAGCCACAGCGTCCCAGACTCCGTCCGTTCCATGCCTCCGCCGCGGTACACCTCGGTAAATTCCGCTTCCAACGACCGCAGATGGTTGTAGTGCCCATCCACCGCCGCCGCCAGCGTCTTCACGTCCGCGCTAGCACCTGAACTCCTGAGTACAGGCGCCAGCAGGCACAAAATGATGGCCAGGCGAAACCGACTGATTCGCATCTTAATGACTTTTTCCAACCGGGTACCCACTTTACACTCTGCGTCCTAACCAGGACGGGAACTGTGGGCAAGTTCCGACGTGGGGGCTGCTGGACCCCATTGTAAGCCGCCCATGTAAGCCGCCCAGCAAGGACCTGTCATTCCACCACAGCGACCGGTACTGCCCTAACTTGGTTTTTTCACCACAGAGACACAGAGAAGCCCAACTGCTTGGCAAACCCTTCCCGTTCTGTCTCTCATAGATTCGAGGTTTTCTCCGCGATTCTGTGGTAAGAAGAAGGGCAAATCAGGACAGTACTAGCGACCATGCCGGGACAGACGCCAGAGCCTGCCCCTGAGCGAAGTCAAAGAGCCTGCCCTAAGCTTGCCGAAGGGGGCTGTCCGGTCGAGCGAAGCTCGACGGCGGTTGTCGCTCTGCTCGCCCTGTGTCAGAATTCGTTTTCGCCACGCGCCTGAGCTTCGCTCTCGCATTCTGGCCGCGGCGCGAGGACCGCGCATGTTCCGAGTCTTCCGGTTTGGCCTGGTTTTGGCCCTTGTCAGCCCTTCCTGCCTTGCGCAATCCGGCCCGGACCAGCCCCCCGCACAACAAACTTCGGCCGGGGAAAAACCTGCCAGTCAGGCGCCCCAATCGCTCCCGGCGACCGCGTCCTCCTCCGTGTCTGCCGGCACCCTGCCAACGCTTTCGGGTCTTCTGGGAGATGCGCGGGACCTTTACCGCAAAGGCGACTTCGACGGAGCGCTGGCAAAGTACCAGGATATCCTCAAGGCCCACCCCCGATCGCCCGATGCTTATGCCGGCGAGATAAGGGTCTATCTCAAGCAGAAGAAAGTAGATCTCGCTGCGCAGACCGCCGAACTAGCTCTTGCTCAGTCCAACCATGCCCGCATCCGCGTCGCCCGCGGCGAAGTATGGTTTCGCCAGGGCAAGATCTTCGAAGCCGAAAAAGAATGGGTCGAGGTGGCCAACTCCGGATATCCCGAGGCCCGCGCCTTCCTTGGTCTGGCTCGCGTGCGCAATGCGCTCGCCATGTACAAGACCGCCAAGAATATGATCGACCGCGCCCACGAACTTGATCCCGACGATCCCGACATTCAGGAGGAATGGGTCGGCACGCTCTCGCGTTCCGAGCGCATCAAATATTTACAGGACTCCCTTGCCGGCGACAACAACTGGGATGCCGACCGCCGCGCCGACGTCGCCAGCTATCTGGAATACCTGAAAGAACGGGCCATGCAAAAGAGCAACTCCTGCCGCCTGGTCAGCAAAGTCACCGCTACCGAGGCGCCGCTGGTTCGCCTCCTCGAGGATCCCGCACACCTGCGCGGGTACGGCCTCACCGTATCTCTGAACGGCCATCGCAGTTCTCTTATGCTCGACACCGGCGCCAGCGGAATCCTGGTCAGACGCGCCATCGCCGAGCACGCCGGCATTTCCAAAATCACCGAGACGAAGGTGATGGGCATCGGTAAGAAAGGCCGAAGAGATGCCTACGTCGGCGTCGCCGACTCCATCAAAATCGGCGACCTCGAGTTCCAAGATTGCTCGATCGAAGTCATGGAGAGCCGCTCCGTCGCCAGTGAGGACGGGCTGATCGGTGCGGACGTATTCGAAGACTTCCTGGTCGATATCGATTTCCCCAACGAAAAACTCCGGCTCAGCCAGCTGCCCAAGCGCCCCGGGGAAGGCGAATCGACTCTTGCTCTGAAGCATGAAGGCGACGATTCCGACGACCCTAGCCCGAGCCCGTCGGCTACCGATGCTCAATCAGCCAATCGCCAGCCCGCCAACGCCGCTGCGTCGCCCCCTTCAGTCTCAGGCCCGCAGGATCGCTACATTGCGCCCGAAATGCGGTCCTACACCGCGGTTCTCCGCTTCGGCCACGATCTGCTGGTTCCCACTACCATCGGCAAAGTGCCCTCCAAGCTCTTCCTTCTCGACACCGGCTCGCTCGTCAATTTCATCTCGCCCGCCGCGGCCCGCGAAGTCACCAAGGTGCACGGCGACTCCGATGTCACGGTGGAAGGCATCAGCGGCCGCGTGGAAAAGGTTTACACCGCCAACAAAGCCGTGCTCCAGTTCGGCCACCTGCGCCAGGAGAATCAGGACATCACCGCCTTCGATACCACGCCCATCAGCGACGACATCGGCACCGAAGTTTCCGGTTTCCTCGGCTTCGTCATGCTGCGCATGCTCGAGATCAAAATTGACTACCGCGACGCCCTGGTTGATTTCCAATACGACGCTAAGCGCTGGAGCCGCTAGCTCCCTCCGACGGTGGCACTTCCTCGACGGCCCTGGCACCGCCAGCCGCAGAAGGCGCATCTCAGCAAAGAACCTGCTTTCGGGAACCACATCCCCGCTGTCCCACAGTATTTGCGGCAGTGTACACTGCCGACAGGAGAGAAAAGGACTGATGAAGCTCTGCCAGACGCATTTAATCCTTTGTCTGTTTGTTTTAGCCACCGTTCCAGCCTATTGTCAAAGAGCGACCTTCGGGCTCGATTTCGGACAGACCTCCGACAAATTCGGCGGCCTGTCTTCGGTGAGCGACGCGGTCGGCAATGTCGAGGGCGAAGTGGTCATTCTGCGCGGCGGCGGAAAAGGAAACTGGCCGAGTCTTGTGGCCGGCGGCGAAGTCCGTTTTCCCACCAACACCCAGTACCACGCCGACGAGTACGCCGTGTATGGCGGCCCGATGTTCCGCTTCGGCAGCCACTTTTCCGCGGGCTTTCACGCCCAGGTTCGCAAGGTCCTCGTTCCACCCAGCAATCTGAATGGCGTGGTTTTCAACCGCCTCGATTTCAAGCTGCTGGAACTGCCCTTCGTGGCGGAATACAGATTCAGTACCGCGCCTAAGCATGCTTTCCTCCGGGCCGAGATTTCGCCGGAATTCACCCCGCACTACAAAGCCCCGGTGGCCAATTACCCGCTTCCCAATCCGAACTTCGACCACGGCTACGACATCCGGGGTATCGCGGGATACGTTTTCGGCAAGTGGTACGTGAAGGCCACCTACGAAACCCGCTACTTCAAGTTCGAGCCGCTTCTGGGCAATCCCAACCAGATTTACAATTGGCGGACCAACGCGGTCATGGGCGGCGTGGGGTTTGTGTTCTAGGCAAGGGCACGAGCGGACTTGCGCTCAGTTCTGAGCCTCGGCGTGGCGGGCATAGTAGCCCTTGCGCGAGTGAACCTGCAGATGCTGGCCGTCCTTTTGGGCGACGATGTGGACGGTGCGGTATTTCCCGTTCGGGGCGAAGTCCGCCGGCTTGTAGGCAATCAGGTAGCGGCTACGGATCAGGTCGCGCAGTTTACTGAGGTGCGTGTCGAGAGCGTGCAGGTCGCCGGGGAACATGGCTTCGCCTCCGCTGCGCTCTGCCAGCACTTGCAGAACCCTGCCAGCATCGGTTTCGGCGCGAATGCTTTCGGAAGTGCTGACAGTGTAGACGGTGACACCTTTTGCCTCCGCTTCTTCAACACTCTGCTTAAGACTCCTGTGGCTGGAATTGTCTTCTCCGTCGGTGAGAATGACGAGCACTTTGGCCACGCGGCTGTCCTCGGGATAGGCCGCGAGCTTCCAACAAGCAAAAGATACGGCGTCGAACAGCGAGGTTCCTCCACCGTTGGTGAGTTTCTCGACGCCCTTGCCCAGCGCAGCTGGGTTTGCAGTGAAATCCTGGGTGACGGAAACCTCGGTACTGAAACCTGCGACGAAAGCGAGGTCAGACTCGCCATTCAGGACTTTCTCAAGGAACTTCTCGGCGGCGTGTTTTTCAAACGAGAAACGGCCTTGGACCGATCCGCTGGTGTCGATCAGCAGGCCCAGTCGCAGAGGAAGCTTCGATTGCGGAACGAATTGCAAGATGCGGTTGGGGGGCTTATTGTCATCGAGAATCTGAATGTCGGACACCGAGAGATCGTCGATGATGTGTCCATGGTGGCTCACGGCAAAAAATAGCGCGGTCTCGTCCACGACCTGATGAATAGTGAAGAGATCGCCACGAGTTGCCAACGCCGGCGACATGGAGGCGCGTTCACTGGTCGCTTCGGGATCGGAGGGACTCGGCTCGGGCGGCACCGTGCAGGTTTCGCATGCACCTGTCTCGGGTTCGTCTTGCATTGCGTTGAGCTGGGACTTGAGTCGCTCGGTGTTCGGGAAGGTCTGCACGCCGCCATTCGGGGCGGCCGATGCCTGCTGAACGCTCGCTGCTTTTGCTGATAGTGCCATCTGAGCCTTGTGCTTCGTGAGCGCGTCGAGATTCTGGCGCGCGACCGGAGCCAGGGGGTTGGTAGGGTCCTCCGCCAAGAACGTGCTCAGCTCCCGCTGCATAGTGTCGTAGTCGTGCAGCGACATGGCTGCAGCAGCTCCAATGTAGTGCACATTGGCCATGCCGCGATCACCGAGTGCGTGCACCCGCTCGATGGTTTGCAGGGCCTCGGCATATTTGTGCTCTCCGTTTTGCGCAAACGCCAAAGCGGCGAAAATCTTCGCGTCTTTCGGATTGAGAGACGCGGCTTTCTCGATGTTGGCATCGGCGCTGGCGAAATCGTTGGCCGATAACGCCAGCGTGCCGAGATTCAGGAACGTGCCGGGAAATTTGGGGTCGAGTTTGGCGGCGGTTTCGAATGCATCCTGGGCGCGTGGATCCTGCTGGTCGAGGTAGGCTAACCCGAGGGTGTTGTAAGCGAGAACGAATTTCGGATAGGCCGCGATTGCCTTTTGCAGATGCAGGATGGCCTGCTTCGAATTCTGAGTTTTCAGAAGTGTGACGGCCTGGTTGTACTCCTCGACAGCCTTGTTGGAGGCGTCGAGGTCGAGGGCTGAGACAAGACCGATATCAACCAGATGTTGCCTCTGCGCTTTCTGCTCGACGTTTTTCTGCTGTTCGCGATTGGTTGTCCCCATGTAGAGTTGCGCGAAATCAATTTGCGCAAAAGCGGAATCCGGACCGGCATTCATGAAGGGCAACTGGGCGGAGACAGCACCGCAGAGGCACAACACGACGGCACAAATGCGCAGAAGCCCAAGAGAGTGCTGGAAAGTGAGGCGTGCGCGGGGCGGAACTGTGATCAACGGCATATATGACTTCCAAACCGCTCCGCAGCGGCACGGACATAGGCACCGGACGTCCAAACATTCTCGTGATTGGCACCAACCAGACGAGTCATCTCTGCTGGCCTTACGTCTGCCGGTGCATACGACTGACAGGGTACTCCTAGATCGGGTCGTGCCCAGAACAGCTCACAAGCAGGATTGCTGCCACGGTAGTCTTCCATAGCTGTTTCGTAAAGCATAGCTGAAGAAGATAACTCATGTTCGACTGCCTTCGCACGGTCAATTTTGCGCGCAGTTTGGCCGCCAAGAATAGCTGTCGAGAACACCGGTCGCGCCCAAAACCACCGGCCAGGGGTCTGTCTGACCGGGCGCTCCCATCCGACAAAATGGTCTGCAACGTCAAATCTTGACTCTCACAGATGAATCAAACCCTCAAGAAACTGCCCAGGGGGATTCTTGCCGCATGGAACAGCCGCTTTTTGGTCTGCTTGTCTTTCCGAAGGGTGAGGGCGGCCAGGGACTTTTGGCGTCTGTCTCCCCTTTACTTTCAATTACTTACCACCGTATAATCCCCGCAAGCAACCGCTAAACCCCAATTTTGCCCCGTTCGTTGGGATGTTGATGCGCCTTTCCTCACCGTTCCAATAGGATAGCTTCAGTTCAATACCCAGGGAAAAGTGTAATAACCCAGGCTTAGAACCCAGGACATTCCTAGGGAGAGCCACAGTTTTTTGGGTGAATTTCGGTTCACCCGGAGCGAGTGCCAGAAACAGAGCAGACAAGCAGTTTGAGGGACAAGACTAGCCACCGATCGCTGATTAGTGGCCACGGTCCACTAAAGAGCTTAGGAGCCGACAGTCATCATGCGCAAGCCGATTAAGTATGTAGAGAAAGCAGCCGTCGCCGCCGCCAAGGCTACTTGGGTAGTGTTCGACCGCCTGAACCGCATCAGCCCCAACCCGTCGCCCACGCCGAAGTGGAGCGACAAGCCGCTGCTCAAGTCGTACGAGAAGTCGAAGCCGCCGCTGGGCTGGCCGCGGACGACCGACTCGCTCTGCCCCAAGTGTGTCCCGGAAATTCGCCAGCAGATTCTCGACGGCTACCTGCCGCACGAAATCCTGCTCAATGAAAAAGTCGGCGAGGTCAAGGCGCAGATCATCGAGCGCGACGGCAAGATCCTGATGGTGAAGGACTGCCCCAAGCACGGTCGCTTCGAAGACGTGATGTCGATGGACACCGAATTCTCGAAGCATCTGGAAGACGTCTTCCCCGGCCGCGACATTCGCGCCCACAACGACGAGGGACTGCACAATCACGGTTCATCCACCGTGAAGTATGGCCGCGGCGCCGTGCTCACCATTGACCTGACCAACCGCTGCAACATGATGTGCGATCCCTGCTTCATGGACGCCAACCAGGTCGGGTTCGTGCATGAACTGACGTGGGAAGAAATCAAGACCATGCTGGATAACGCCGTCACCATCAAGCCGCGGCGGCAGATGAGCGTGCAGTTCTCGGGCGGCGAGCCGACGCTGTCGCCGTACTTTCTGGATGCGGTGCGCTACGCGCGCAAAGTCGGATTTAATTCCGTGCAGGCGGCGACCAACGGCATCGAGTTCGCCAAGAGTTTCGAGTTCGCGCAGCAGGCCGTCGAGGCCGGTATGCGCTATGCCTACCTGCAGTTTGACGGCATCGGCAACGCCGCCAACGCGCATCGCATGGTCGGCAATCTGTTCGATGTGAAACTGAAGGCGATCGAAAACCTGCACAAGGCGGGATGCGAAATCGTCCCCGTCATCACCATCATCAACGGCATCAACAACGAGCAGGTGGGGAAGATCGTCAAGTTCGCGCTCGACAATCCGAAGACGATCAGTTTTCTGAGCTTCCAGCCGGTCAGCTTTACTGGCCGCGACGAGGCCATCACCGACGAGCGCCGCATCGCGCAGCGCTACACGCTGTCGCATCTCGTCCACGATGTGAAGAATCAGACCGGCCTGGGCGAGCCCGCCCGCGACTGGTTCCCGATTTCGTTCATGGGAACTTTCAGCGACTGGGCCGACCTCATGCACGCCCAGGACGCCAACAACGACTGGGGCCAACTAAGTTGCGGTTGTCACCCGAACTGCGGGACGGGCATGGCGGTGATGATTGACAAGGAAACCAAGGAAGCCGTGCCGGTGACGGCGTTCCTGCATGGGGATCAGCTGGCGAAGGATATCGCCAAAGTGAACGATGCGGGGCGCAGCAAGTTCTGGACCGCGTTTGGCATGGCGCTGTGCCTGATGAAGAACTACGATCCGTTCAAGGCGCCGACGCACTTCAAGATGATGGACCTGCTGAGCAAGTTCGACAAGAATTACAACGTGACGGGCCGGAACTACGGCAAGGTCGGCCCGGACCGCTCGATCGACGACGTGATGAAACGGCGCCAGGATCGCTGGAACTTCCTGTTCGTCGCGGGAATGTGGTTCCAGGATCTTTTTAATTACGACTTCCGGCGGACCGAGCAGTGCATTATTCCGTACGCGACGCAGGAAGGCGAGATTTCGTTCTGCGCTTACAACACGGGCGTGGGCTGGCGGAACATCATCGAGAAGATGCACATGACGGCCACGCTCACCAAGTGGTACGAAGAGCACGGGCGGCACGAGATCTTCGCCGGCGGCAAGAAAGTGAAGATGGAAAAGCAAGAAACGGCCACCGAGTATCTCAAGCTGCGCGAAGAGATCGTGACCAACGAACTGCAGCACGACCTGGACCGGCTGGGCATCGCCAAGACCGCGCGCGAAGAGAAAATGCGGGCGCGGGATGCGAAACAGAAGCACGACGCCGAGGTTAAGGGCGAGGCGCGTGGGCCAGAGAAGAATGACGAAGCCTACAATGCCCGCATGGCGTCGCTGTATCGCGAAGTCGTGCTCAAAGAGAAGCCGGTGCAATCGGAGAACGGATTCATTCCTCTGGGCGCGCTGGCGAAAGCGAATGATCCCACGTCTCGCAAAGACGGCGAGACATGGGGCACCCAGGACAGCACGCCTAGGCCGCAAGTCGAAGAACCGGTGGCGGGAGACTAGCTCTCAGCACCAGCCATCAGGAAAAGCAAAGGCCGCCGCGAGGCGGCTTTTCTTTTTGCGCACATACGCTCGTTGCTCTCACGCCGGAACACAAGAAAGACCATAGGGTTACCGCGCTCCTCAGCGGCTTGACAGTTGCGCTTGCGCCTATTCATACTCGCAGCCGATTCGCCGGCTTTCTTCTTCATAACAATAGAATTGGTGGTTTCCAATGAAACGGGACTTGATTGAGCTGTCTGCTGTAATCCTTGCCGCTCTTCTGACCTTAGGTCAACACTCGCACGCGGCCGGTCAGCAACTCGAGAATCAGATCGTAATTCGAGTGCATGAAACTGCGGCGACCAACGCGGCTCCCGGCCAGCCGGTCGCCACATATCTGAACGGCTATCACTCTTCGATCACCGGAGAGACTATCGAATACCACTCCTCCGATCCCGATGCGGATTCAGCATTGCTGGTGCGGGGGCAGAGGATTGCGCATTCGATTGCCTGGGAAACCGATCCCATGCCGGCGTCCAACGGAGATTTCCAGTTCATCTGGCTGGCGGGGATTGAATGTGCGGGTTTCGAGGGAGAAAAAGAGAGCCATCAGTTTGATTTCCTGATCAATGGCCAGCGCTGGTTCAGCTTTAAAAACGCCAAGGATTCGACAGCGAAGAACTGGAAGGTCGCGGGCAGAGACGGCGCGGAATTATCTTTTGCTGCCCTCATTACCGACAAGGCCGGCGACCTGTTCGGCTACATGGTGCTGAAGGTTCCCGGGAAAGACTTCGAAGCCGGAAAGCCGCTCACGCTGGAGGTGAACGGAGATAATTCAGGCAGCCCCGATTGGTACATGACATTTCAGCACCGGTTCAATTTTGTGCCGCGGGTGCGCGCCGAGCCAGCGCTGTTCAGGAATGGAGCCCAGGTCTCGCAGGTGCTACGGCTGAGCCTGGACAATCTGACTGACGGCAGGACGCTCGAAGTCCGTGTTCCCAATCATGAACCGGTCCGCACTGCTCTCAAGATAGGGGCGAACATCCTCCAACTGCCAATCCCAGCCGTGAGCTCCGAGGTAACCGTGCCGGTCCAGTTCGAGGTCAATGACAAGGTGGTTGAAAGCAGCGCGGTTCACGTGGCGCCGGTCAAGACGAGAGACATCTATCTGCTCTCGTATTCACACAACGACATCGGCTATACGGATTTGCAGCCCGACGTGGAACGCAAACAATGGAACAACCTTGAGGAGGCGATGCGGCTCATCCGCGAGACGCGCGATTATCCGGCGGATGCGCGCTACAAGTGGAACATGGAAACGATCTGGGCGCTGGAGAGCTATCTGAAGCGGGCGTCCGCGGCCCAGCGCGAGGAATTCTTCGCGGATGTGCGGCAGGGCAGCATCGGACTGAGTGCGCTCTACGCGAACCTGCTCACCGGCCTGGCCAATTCCGTGGAGATGAGCCACTTCTTCGATTTCGCGCGCAGTTTGAGCAGGGATTACCAGATTCCGATGACAACCGCCGTGACCTCGGACGTTCCCGGCTTCAGTTGGGGAATCGTCTCAGCCATGGCGCATAGCGGGGTGAAGTACTTCGCTACCGCGCCGAATGTCGGAGATCGCATCGGCTACACCCTGCAGGCGTGGGGTGACAAACCTTTCTACTGGGCATCTCAATCAGGCCAGGAAAAAGTTCTGACCTGGATGGCCGGGGCCAGTTATTCCAGCTTTCACGAAGGGACGCTCAGCAAACTCGGCGACGAGAAGATCATGAAGCTGGTGCGCAAGCTGGACGAGGCTTCGTATCCGTACGAAATCGTCCAGTTGCCCTATACGCTGGGCGACAACGGCCCGCCCGATCCGACTCTGTCGGACTTCGTCAAACAATGGAACGAACGCTACGTGACGCCCCGCCTCATTGTGGCCACGCACGAACAAATGTTCCAGGAGTTCGAGAAACGTTACGGTGCGACGCTGCCGGTCGTGCAAGGTGACTTTACTCCTTACTGGGAGGACGGAGCTGCGTCCACGGCCTTCGAGACGGCGTTGAATTGCGCAGCGGTCGACCGGCTGATCCAGGGAGAAGTCTTGTGGTCGATGCTGTCCCCGGCCTCTTATCCGGCACAGGAATATGAGTCCGCCTGGCGCAACGTCGTTTTTTATGACGAGCACACGTGGGGCGCGCATAACAGTATCGAGGAGCCGGACCTGCCCTTTGTCAAACAGCAGTGGGAGTTCAAGCGGAAATTCGCTTTGGATGCGGATCGCGAATCGCGCGCATTGTTGACGCAGGTTCTGCGTTCGCCCGCCGAGCCCGCCAAAACCAAGACTGCGGTTGACGTCTACAACACCAATTCCTGGCCACGCACCGACGTCGTGTTTCTTTCCCCGGAGTTGAGCGCGGCGGGCGATCGTGTAGTTGATGCGGACGGACATGCGGTGCCGTCACAGCGTCTTTCCACTGGCGAACTGGCTGTGCTCGTAGAAGACGTATCGCCATTTTCTGCGCGGCGATTCTCGGTAGAGAAGGGAACTGCTTTCGCTAAGAGCGGCGCGAAGGTTCAGGGAAACAGGCTGGAGAACGACTTCCTGGCGCTGTCGGTCAATCCCCAAACGGGGGCAATCGATAGTCTGAAGTGGAAAAAGAACGGAATTCAACTGGCAGATGCAACGCGAGGCGATGGGCTCAATCAGTATCTTTATGTTTTGGGCACGGACCCTGCGAAAGCCCAGCGCGTCTCGAACGTGCGCGTGAGAGTCAAGGAACAGGGAAGTCTGGTTGTTTCTTTGCTGGTGGAAGCGGACGCACCCGGAGCGAAACGGTATTCCAGTGAGATTCGGCTGGTGGCGGGCATCAACCGTGTGGACTTGATCACGAATATTGACAAGCAATCGGTCCGCGACAAAGAGGGTGTTCACATCGCGTTTCCTTTCGCCGTGCCCGGAGGCCAGCTGCGTTATGACGTCGCCGATGGAGTGGTGCGTCCCGAGGCAGACCAGTTGGCGGGCGCCTGCAAGAATTTCTTTTCCGTCGAGAGCTGGGTGGACATCTCGAACACCGATTATGGAGTGACCTGGGCCACGGCGAATGCTCCCTTGATAGAAATCGGAGCGATTACGGCGGAGCAGCCTTGGATGAAATCAATCCAGCCCTCGTCGTTGATCTACTCCTATGTGATGAACAATTACTGGCACACCAATTACAAGGCGGATCAGGAAGGGCCTGTAACTTTCCGCTATTCGATTCTGCCCCATTCCGCATTCAGCGTTGCCGATGCGGTGAAGTTCGGGATAGAACGCAGGCAGCCATTGCTGACGGCGGCCGCCGATTTGTCCACGCAGGCGCCGTCGCTTCCGCTGGTGCGTGTTTCCTCGCCAGAGGTTGTTGTTTCTTCCCTGAAGCCGATCGCGGCGGGACGCAGCTGGTTGGCCTATGTCTACAATCCAACTAACAGCGCCCAAAGGATCAGCTTTCAATCGGACAAGAGCGTGCCTCTGTCGCTCCGATCCAGCGATGCTGACGGACGAACCGGTGATGAGATTCACGATTTTGAGATCGCTGCCTTGGGCAGCGCCTATGTCGCCATTTCCAGGAACGGTTCGCCTGATGCAGACCAGCGCTGAGGATGCTACGCTTTCTGGCATGCCTCGCCTACGGCAAGTGTGTACTGGTCTGTTTCTTCCGCTGATCGCCCTCGCGTCGATGTACGCCCAGAGCGCCGTTGACTTGAAGCCTTCTCCGCAACAAGTTGAGTGGCAGGACCTGGAAATGGGCGCGATCATCCATTTCGGTCCGAACACATTTCTCGATCGCGAATGGGGCGACGGCACGGCCGATCCGAAAGTATTCAATCCCACGCAATTCGACCCCGAGCAATGGATGCAGGCGCTGCAGTCGGCCGGGATTCGGTATGTGATCTTTGTGGCCAAGCATCACGATGGATTTTGCCTGTGGCCGACGGAGCAGACCGATTACAGCGTCAAGAGCAGCCCGTGGGAGAACGGCAAGGGCGATGTGGTGCGGCGAGTGGAGGAGGCTGCGCGAAAATATGGCCTTAAATTTGGAGTGTATCTATCGCCGTGGGATCGTCACGAGCCGCGCTATAAAAATCCCGCCGAGTATGACAAGTACTACAGCGCAGAACTTGACGAGCTGGCCCAGGGTTACGGCGAATTGGAGGAGTTCTGGCTCGATGGCGCGGGCAGCGAGGGGCACGTGTACAATTTCCCCGGAATTATCGAAGAACTGCGCACCTACCAGCCCAACACGCTGGTGTTTGCCGATATGGCGCTGTTCGAGTACGGCGACATCCGCTGGGTGGGAAACGAAGACGGAATCATTCCCTACGAGAACTGGAACGTCATCGACCGCCACGGATACCTGCGGTGGCGACCGGTGGAGGCGGACACGCCTCTGCGAAAAAATCATTGGTTCTGGCATCCCAATGACGAGGCGAGCCTGAAGAGCGTGCCGGAGCTGCTTTCGACTTACGAGCAAACCGTGGGACGGGGTGGACAGCTCGTGTTGGGGATTGCGCCTGACCGTCGCGGGCTGCTGCCTGAGGCTGATGTGCAGCGGTTGAAGGAATTTGGCGCGGCGCTCCGCCAGCAATACGGCAACAACCTGGCTTTGCGGCACATCGCGGCGACTCCCGGCGTGGAGCTTGCACTGGACGGCAATTCAGACACGTTCTGGTCGGCGCCAACCGGTTCGCATCACGCCGTGCTTGAGGTGGGATTTGATCGGCCAGTTACTTTCAATCACACACTCGTTATGGAGTGGCTGAATGCCGGGCCGCATGTCCAGAAGTACGCCATAGAGATCTACAAAGGACGAGAGTGGATCGCTGTGGCCAAGGGGAATGCGATTGGACACGAGAAGATTGACCGCTTTGCGCCCGTGACCGCGTCCCGAGTACGCCTGAATATTGTTTGGTCTTCGGCGGAAGCGCACATCCGCGAATTTCAGATTTTCGATTCGAGTGCTGCGCCCTGAGGCAGGCCCCCCGCCCGGACGAGGGCGTCCGGGTCTCCATGGCCCCGGGTACGGCAACATCCGCGAATTTCAGATTTTCGATTCGAGTGCTGCGCCCTGAGGCAGGCCCCCCGCCCGGACGAGGGCGTCCGGGCCTCCATGGCCCCGGGTACGGCAACTGTGAATCCGCCTTAGTCAGACTCTCTGTACGTCGATTCCCCGCTCCAGGAAAGGCGCGATTGCTTTGTCGGAGGCACGCGTGTCGGTGATGAGTACGTGAATGTCAGAGATAGGACAGATCAGGGCTGGGGTCACGATGCCGATCTTGGTGGAATCTGCGACCACAATCGTCTGCTTGGCCTGGTGAATCATGGAACGGAACGTCAATGCCTCTTCCGGCTCGATCACCGTAATGCCGCGGGTGACATCGATTCCGCAGACGCTGACGAATACGCGATCCATGTACATGTCGCTCAGCGAGGACATGGCGACCTGCCCGACCAGGGAGAATGAGCCCGCCCACTGCACAAAGCCTCCGGTGACGAAGGTCTTCAAGCCGGGGCAGTTGCTCAGCTCCATGGCGATGTTGATGGCATTGGTGATCACGCGGATGTTGTGGCGGTTGCGCAGGTTCCGCGCTACATGAGTGGTGGTGGTGCCGGCGGTGAAACCCACGGTCTCGTTTTCCTGAATCAACTCAGCAGCGGCCAGGCCGATCCTGCGCTTTTCCGCCGTACGATGCTGCTCGCGGTTCTGGAACAGAGAATCGTATCGGAAAGGCTCGTAGAGCAAGGGCTCGACCAGCATGGCGCCGCCGTGAGTCCGCCGGACGAGCCCTTTGCCTTCCAGCTTGGCAAGATCCCGCCGCACACTGGCCGCCGAGGCGCCGAGGCCCGTGATCAACTCGTCGAGCGAAACACTGCCTTTATGGCGCAATTCTCTCAGGATCTGGTCTGCCCGGTTGCGGGCCTTCATTTTCGGACGGTCTCCTCTCGGCGAGGCGCTCACAACACTGCAAAATCAAAGGTTCCTCGCGATATTCCCGAAGGCAGAGTGTACAACAACCTAACGAACACCGACATACAGAATGTGCAAAACTGTGCATATGGAGCAAGCGAATGATCGAAATGTCATAAATCACTCATTTTGCCCTTGACAAAGCTCCGGACACGGGGCGAGATTGGAAGGCCTAGTCCACCGGATTGTCCAACCGCCACTCATCAAGGAGTCAGCTTATGAATCCCCTGAGCCGTTGCTTTCGAAGTCTGCTAGCCGTCGCCGTAACTCTCTCCTTATGCCTGATCGCCGTCACTGCTCTCGCCCAAAGTACGAACCGGCAAATTGGCACGCAATTCGAGGTGACCGCCGATCCGCTTGTCCCGCGGCCGCATGAGAAGCCCTGCATCGTGCCCCTTTTTGCCAACTATCAGTTCGCCTATTTTTCAGCTACAACCCAGACCTTCGACTTCACTCCGCCCAGCGATTGTTCCGGCCCGTGGGAGAAAGTGGTGCTGGACGTGGATTTCAGCGAGAACGCAGGAGACCAGTTCGACCGAACCGCGAGCATCTATTTAGGAAACACCAACGTTTATTTTGGCACCACTCCCGAGCCTTTGCAGACCGCAACCAACACCTGGCACATCGAACGGGACGTGACAGACTACAGCGCTCTGTTGCTGACGCCGCAACCGGGTACGATGGTTCTGCAGAATTGCACCACGGACTGCCCCGCTCCCTACAACACGCTTCTGAACGGAGTTTTCACGGTCAACGCCGACCTGGAGTTTTATCCCGCCCAGGGCCACGGCCAGAGTGGCGGCGAGACACCCGATGTCATTCTTCCGATGGTCCAGACAACCAGCGGCGGAATCAACCTGCCGGCTTACTTGCTCTCAGACGGCGCCCAGTTCACCACGACGTTCACCCTCCCCACAAATATCGAGCGAGCGTATCTCGATGTAATCGCGCAGAGTCAGCAGGTGGACGAGCAATGGTATGCCTGCTTCCCCAACGATCTGAACAACATTAATGACCTCTATGGCTGCGGCAACACCGACTTCCGCGAAACCGAGATTACGATCGATGGTCAACCCGCAGGCATCTCGCCCGTCTCTGCCTGGGTTTTCACCGGCTTCATTCCCGACCAGTGGGTGCCGATGCCGGCCGCGCAAACGCTCGATTTTGTTCCTTACCGTGTAAACCTCACACCCTTCGCCGGTCTGCTGAGCGACGGCAATCCGCACACGGTGGCGCTCAGCGTCTTCAACGAAAACTATTATTTCAGTTCCACCGCGTCGCTGTTGCTGTTCCTCGATCACGGAAGCAAGCAGGTTACGGGCGCAGTCACGAAGAACACTCTCACCGCCCCGTCTCCGGTTGTTTCCGAGAACCTGCAGGGAACCACGACTGTGACCGGAACGATCGGGGTTGTCTCCAATCGGGATTTCACAATTGCGGGATACGTCAACACCTCTCACGGAAAGGTCGCAACTTCTGTGTCGGAGGAGCAGAACTTCTCCAGCACCCAGACCATTGACTTCGACACGGTCAACTTCACGGTGCTCGACCAGAACACTTCGGTTCACAACCGCGTGTCGTCGACCAGCACAGCTTGGAGCAATGGCGGCAGCGTAGTCACCCGCGACGATTTTAGCTTCCCCATCACCGTGGATGTCATTTATCCCGTCAGCAGCTCTCCCTTCGGCTTGACTGTTGCGACCACGCAGAACTATCAAACCGACAGACTGATGTGGTTTGACGGATTCCCGTTCTACTTCAACTGGCTCACCAACTCGGTGACGGCAAGCGACGTGAGTCCGGCGGCGAGCTCGCAGAAATACACCTACTTCGATTCGACTGGCATGTTCTATGACTGCCAGATCGCATCGAAGAACAACACCCTGACCGCGGTAAGCCAGGGATGCAAGCCAGCTCAGCACTAACCAGTCAAGAATAAGAAAAACCCTTGTGAGGGAAAGGGGTCCGGTCCGCCGACTGGGCCCTCGCTCTTCGCCCAGCCCTGGCACCCCTTCCGAAGACGGCCAGCGGGCCGATTACGCCGATCTTTGTTATGTCTGGATGGGGCAGCCCAGAGCACACATGTGATTGAAATAGCACGAAACGATCATTTTTGGCTTGACAGTGGTCATGCCGCCTGCATATTGTCGCTTGGTACAAAACCAGGGCGTGGAGACTTTCCACTCTCAGCGGAGGCTATTCGGTCATGAAAGCAGCGAGTCGTTGGTCCCTGATTCTTGTTTATGCGGCGCTCTTGTTCGCCATTTCATTCGCCGCAGTGCTGACCCAAGCCCAGAACTCCCAGGGGACGATTCTGGGGCACGTACAGGACCCGACCGGCGCAGCGATGCCGGGAGCAAGGGTGACCGCCACGAACGCCAACACGAACGTGGCGACCCACTTCACCACCAACGGCACGGGGGACTACGTGCTGGTGAACATGATTCCAGGAACCTACCAGGTAAAGGTGGAATCTGACGGCTTCAAGACCGAGGTGAGCGGAAAGCTCATTCTCGAGGTGGACCAGACCTTGCGCCAGAACTTCGCCCTCCAAGTCGGGCAAGTCAAAGAGGAGGTGATCGTTGAGGCCGACGCCCAGATGGTGCAGACCGACAACACGACAACGGGCAATGTGCTTGATCAGAAGACGATCGAGGAACTGCCGTCGAGCGGACGCGATTTTAACAACCTCCTCGGCTTGGTCGCGGGCGCAGGCAACGTCAGCGGCGGGTCCCAGGTTTATTGGGCGAATCACGGACTCAACAACAACTTCACCGAGGTCAGCCTCAACGGCGAGCGCCCAGAATCCGTTAGCTTCATGGTGGACGGTGTGGCCGACACCGACAACTTCTTTACCAGCGCATCGGGCATCCCATCCGAATTCTCCATCCAGGAATTCAAGGTGGAAACAGGGCTCTACTCGGCCGAATACGGGCAAGGCTCTGGCCAGATCAACGTAGCCATCAAGTCGGGGACGAATCAGTGGCATGGGCAGGCCTACGATTACCTTCAGAACGACATGTTCAACCCCAAGAGTCCGCTGGAAGAAGAAGAATACCTCTATGAAGGCGCCCCGGTGCCGAAAGTGGCGCCGTTTAAGCAGAATCAGTTCGGCGGCACGCTGGGAGGCCCGCTTCGCATACCCGGGCTCTACAACGGACAGAACAAGACCTTCTGGTTTTTCGCGTACGACGGCGGCCGCCGACACTGGCAGCCAGTCCAAGGCGGAATTCAGGTTCCAACGCAACAGGAACGCAGCGGCAACTTCTCCGACTGGCCGTACCAACTCTATGACCCAACCACGACGGTGTGCAGTCCGGCGTGTGATGCAACTACACGCACGGCATACACAGGCAACCAGATCACCTCTTCGGAAATCAATGCGATGGGACAGAAGCTGGCCAACCTGTTTCCTTTGCCGAACATCACCTGCACGCTGCCATGCGCCAATTATCTGGTACCGCTTCACAACTCCATCACGACCAACAACGAGACCTTCCGGGTTGACCAGAGTTTTGGCGACAAAGACCGTTTCTACTTCACCGGCAACGTAAGAAGCGACGATGAACCTCACCCCAGCATGGTGCCCTACTCAGGGTCCGCGAACTCTACCAAAGCGCAGCTTTTTGCCTTGAACTGGGAGCGCACCATCAATTCAGCGACCATCAACACGGTGCGCATTGGCTATAACCACCTGTATTTTGCCACCGCCTCGGAAACCGCTTACGGACCCAATCTGCAGGCGAATCTCGGCTTCGTCAATGCCCCCGAAACCCCTGCCTTCTATGGCATTCCAAACATCGGTTTCGGTCAGGACTACAACGGCATGGGAAATGGCAACAATGGAACCTTCACCAAGAGCGGAACCTACCAGTTCGTGGACAATCTGAAACTGATTCGAGGCAAACACGCCATCACTCTTGGAGTGGACATCCGGCGTTTGCGGGAGTTCGAGACCGACAACTATCTCGGAACCGGCACCATTGGATTCAATGGCCAATACACAGCGAGCTGCAATCGAGGCGCTTGCGGCACGCCGCCGGGTTCGGCGTCCTTCGGATCTATCGGCCCAGGGCTCGGCGACTCTGTGGCTGACCTGCTGTTGAGCGATCCCAGCAACCTTTCCGGCCCGTTCCCGCTAGGCGTGGATTATCTACACACAGTTGGAATGAACTGGAACTTCTTCGCCCAGGATGATATCCGGGTCACTCCCCGGCTCACCGTGAACTTGGGTTTGCGTTACGAATTGCCGCCGGCTTTTCACAGCATCAACGACAGCGGCTGGGGCTTCGATCCAGCCAACGGAGGCAGCCTCGACTGGGTAAGCAAGAGCTTTGTGCAGGGAATTTATTCGCTGGCCGCGGCTCAGACCCCTCCGGCCGCTGTGACTCCTTCTTTCCTCAACTGCTGTATTCAGAATTCACTCGTCCCACAAGACAAGAAGGATTTTGCTCCGCGCATCGGATTTTCGTGGAGGCCGTTTGCGACCGATCGTTTTGTAGTCCGCGCCGGATACGGAATCTTCTACGAGACGTACATGCGTTATTACGACCAGGTGCAGAACTACGACGACAACAGCCTGCAGACTTTGTTGCCGGCCAGCTACCCGACCTCAGGCGAAGTGGGCAACGAACAACAGTCGCTGGGGCCACGCCTCAACCAGTTGTGGTCTGCTCCGATTCAGGGCCTCGGAGGTGAGGGTGGAGGGCCAGGCGTATTTACCCTCCCCACATGGGACAGCGTCGATTTTGTCGGCATTGACTACATCCTGAATCAAGTGAACTGGCCCTACAACCACAATCCATACAGCCAGCAGTGGACTCTAGACACGCAGTACGCTGTGACCCCGACCTTGCTGCTGGATGTTGGGTATGTGGGCTCTCACGGCTCGCGTCTCTCGACCTATTTCCCGTTTAACGCCGCCGTTCCGCCTAAGGTTACGACCGATTCATGCAACTACTTGTTCGACGCTTCCCAGGCCACCGGGGGTAACGCTGCCTGTGCGACCGACCCCAATTTCCAGCCCGTTGACACGCGCCTGCCATTTCCGGGCCTTCCCTCGATGATGTACGCCAACGCCAACATGTTGGGTTCCAACTACAACTCTCTCCAGATTCAACTGCGGCAGCGTTACAGTCACGGCCTGACCTACAACATCGCCTACACGTGGTCGAAATCCCTGGATGAATTTTCTGGTCAAAACGTTTCGGGAGTAGCCTTCTCCGTGCAGAATCCCTACGACATCAGGGCCGACCGGGGCCCGTCGAGCTTCAATGAGCCCAATCGGCTGACGGCAAATGGAAGCTGGGAGCTGCCGGTCGGCAAGGGCAAGCGCTGGTCGCTCGGACCTGCCAATTGGATTCTGGGCGGATGGAAAGCCAGCGGCATCTACACCATTACCTCCGGCCGCTCATTTACGGCATATGGCTGTCAGTCCTGCGCCCCCGATGAGATGGGCCTTGGCGTATATGGAACGTTTGCCAGCAGATACCGGCCCAATCAGTCGGGGAATCCGAATAGCGGCTTCACGCAAAGCTTTACCCAGTGGTTCAACACCAGCGTTTTCTCGCTGGCGCCACAAGGCACATATGGTGACGAAGGAAAGGGCGAGCTGCGCGGGCCGTATTACGAGGATCTCGATCTGAGTTTCGCCAAGACGTTCCCCATTACGGAAAGACAGAACATCCAGGTGCGGTTCGAGGAGTTCAATGCCGGCTCAACCTGGCACCATGGCGCCTGGTTCCCCGACGGCGGTGTAACCGACTTCACCTTTGGGTCGCTCGTACCTCACCAGGGTTCTGCGGATTTAGTGACGCCTTCGCAATGGGCCCATGACAATCTCTGGCAAGGACACACGATCCAACTGAGCGCGGTGTATTCCTTCTGACCTGCTGGCAGGCTACTGGGACGCCCGCCCACGGTGTGGGCGGGCGTGAGCCGGGGGCAGGAACTATGAGCCATCCAGTCCTTGTCGAGATTTGCGTGGATTCGACCGCATCTGCTCTGGCCGCCGAGCGCGGCGGAGCTCATCGGGTCGAATTGTGCGGTGACTTGCTGGAAGGTGGAATCACCCCCAGCGCAGGGCTGATTGAAACTGTCCGGCAGAAAGTTCGCCTTGGCATCCACGTCATCATTCGGCCGCGGGGCGGCGATTTCTGTTACACCTCGGACGAATTCGAAAGCATGAAGCGGGATGTGCTCACCGCGAAAGAGCTCGGAGCGGATGGGGTTGTCTTCGGTATTCTGAAGGAAGATGGACACATCGACACAGCCAGAACTCGCAGCCTGGTGGAACTTGCCCGCCCGCTGAACAGCACCTTCCACCGCGGCTTCGACATGTCGGTTGATCTGAACCGGGCGTTGGAGGATGTGATCCATAGCGGCATCCATCGTGTCCTGACTTCAGGCGGCGAGCAAAACGCGGAGGATGGCATCGCAACCATAGCCAGGCTGGTTGCGGCCGCGAAGAATCGTGTGGCAGTCATGGTCGGAGGCGGAATCAGGGAGACCAATGTCCGCCGCATCCTCGCCGAGACGGGAGCCCGCGAGATTCATGCCAACGTGGGCCACTCGGTTGCAAGTCCCATGATGTTCCGCAACAGCAAGATCTCGCTGGGAGCGGTCAAAGGCAGTGAGTATCAGCGTGTCGTAGTCCTGCACGATCGAGTCCGGCGGTTGCTGGACGCGGCATCAAATGGAGCACCTTCCCTCGCCCCCAGCACGGCGGGATGAAGGCTAGCGTCATTTCATTGATTCATTTCTGGCTCAGGTGAAAGATCCCGCGCGGGATGCTATTGCCTCCCCAGCAGAACTGGAGGAGTCAATGCTGCCAGGAAACGGTTGAGCACGCCAAAGAAGTTTCCCAGACACGAAAACCCCGGAACGCTAACCTCACTAACTCCCCAGGGGCGAAGCCTCCCAGTGGCCCGGAAAACACCCCATACCGCGTGAGCTGTGGCAATCCCGCAAGCGGGCCGATCTTTGGTACGATGAAGAGGACGCCGTTGAGTCTAGTTGTTTATGGGAAGATGCTCTCAGCGAATTCCGAGAGCTGGGTTTGAAAGTGCGCAACCGTTGTGCAACGGCGGTTGATGGTTGTTCCGTTCCCGTGGTTAATTCGTTTAGCAGGATGGGCGCGTAGCTCAGGTGGTAGAGCAATGCCCTTTTAAGGCATGGGTCGCAGGTTCGAATCCTGCCGCGCTCACCAGTACCTCATTACGCCGCAACAACTTCCAACACATCAGCAGCGGCAGGCAGTTCCTTGTTCGCGCTAGTGTGCCCAGAATTGTGCCCAGTCACGCTCGAAAATGCGTCCAAGACGCGATCCTCAGATGGGTGAATGTACGTCATGGCCACCGACAGGGACGACCAGCCCATGATCTTGCACAGCGACCAAGCGTCCGCGTGAGGCGCAATGCGCGTGGCGAAGGTATGCCGCAGGGAGTAAAGGACGAAAGGCCGCACGTCGGACAGTTGCAGGGCACGGCGGTGCTGCTTCTTTAGCGTGCTGTGGTCAATGTGGCCGCTCTTGGTCGGAGCTTTCCATACCCAGCCCTCTGCTGGCCTTCCAACCGCCTCCCAGCGAGCTTCTAGGACCTGTCTGACCGTCGGCGTCATCGGCAACTCGCGCCTCGCTGCGGCGGTCTTACCGTAGCGCACGAGCAACTTGCCGTTGCGCCCGTTGGTGAAGGCCACGTCTGACCAGTCGAGCCTGTGACACTCGTCCGGCCGAAGGCCCGTGTCATGGAGCACGGTGGCAACGGCAGCCAACAAGGGTGAAGCGCATGTAATGTAGCGGGCAAATTCCTCGTCACTGACGACTCGCTCCCGCCGCTTCTCACCGCGAAGCATCTGAACTTGCGGTGCTCGCTCCAGCACCCCCCATTCAACTGCCAGCCGCAGCACGCGCCGCGCAACGCGCAGCTCCCGGTTGACCGTGCCCACCTCAAGCCCGCACGATTGGCGGTGAGCGGCGTACTCCGCTAGGGTCTCGCTGGTGATGCTGTCAAGGGTTGCCGCTGCAATCGGCCTGTGCTTCACGAGCGGCCTGATGCCTGACCGATACCAGGGCCACGACGGGCGCACCTTGGCCCACGGTTCTACGCGCTTCTCACAAAATTCCGACAGTGTCGGAGCGGGTTTCTTCTCGCGTATTCCAACCTCTCCCTTCGCCAAAGAAGTCCTGTGCGCCGCTTCCATTTGCCGCGCCACCTTGTCGTTGCCCTGCTTCGTTGACTCCCGCACCAGTTTTCCGCTCCATTGGAACTTGTACCAGTAAATTCCGCCACGCTTGTAGATGCTCATTCTTCACCTCGCTTCGATTTCTTCTTGCCGCTGCCGATGGGTCGCCCGCCCAGCTTGCCCCACTCCCGCATTCGGCGGACGAATTCCTTCTTGCCCCACTTCTTGATGCGGGCGCTGGCACTCTTCCGGCCCATGATGCTCGCCGCCTTGCTGACGCCCCTCATAGCCTCATAATAACCTAACGTTAGGTATATTGCAAGGAAAACTTCTAGGGAACGAGTCGCCCTTTTGAAGCAAGCGGGATTGCTGGGCTACACTCAGGTTGAGTCGGCTAGGGTCGCTCCCGAAAAGCGGCTGCATCCCGGTCTGCCTGCCGACCCTTGACTGAACCGGGAAGCCATGCGGGAGGTGGCACTGTGGGAAGGTCGCGCAAGCGCACAGCGCCAGACACCGAAGACAACGTCCCGGTAAACTGGCTGGCGCACCTCGATGAGTGGGCTAAGACAGCGTCTCCGGCGACGATTTGGCGCAACCCATATGGCTACTTTCCGCTGACACGCTATCCTCGCCTGCGGCCTCACGATGACCCTGCTGGCAGGAGAACCTACTTACAACACCTCGGGAAGCAAGTGAGTGACATCGACGCCAATCCCGAAGCAGCACAGGCAATCGAAGGGCTTTCTTTAAGGCAGCGTAGTGAGGTGGCGGCACTGGTGTTTGATTGCACCCTAGACCTTCAGGAACACACAAGATGGAGGGGCGAGGACGAAAACTACGAAAGCCTCACTCGCCAAGCAGAACGTCTTGCAAGAAACCTCGAATCATGCAAGCGAAGCATGCGAAAAGCTCTTGACCACTTTGCTAGTGCCACGTCGGGACTAACTCCGATGCTTGACGCAGAAAAAATTCGATGGGAACTGGAAAACCACATCGCTGCAGTCGAGGCCACAATACTGACTTCCAAGCTGAAAGGTGCCGTCAAGCGTTCTAGCTATTATCAAGCCTTTGCCGACGACCCCACGGCTCTCGCTATGGTCAAGCTCTTTTGGCTTTTCCACTACGGCTGCCGGTTATCAGTGGGCAAATCTGAAGTGAGGGTCGCGTTGATCCGCAACGGACTTTGGTCGGAATACACAAAGTCAACACGGTATGCTGTCGGCGGCCCTGAAGAAGCACGCGGTTGTGACGCGGTCCGGAAAGCTGTCGAACGCTTCCGCTTACCCCAGAGGACATCGTAATAAAACCCCCATTGCCAAAATCTCCGCTTGTCCTTTGACCCGAAAAGTACCAGACATTATCGTCTCAGCCAGAGGCAGAACCGTGTTGACTCAGTGCTACACAGTTCGCCTCCAAAGGAGTCGGGAGATGCGACGTTTTCTCAAGGTAACGGAACTGGAGGAACGATATGGCCCGAAAGCCTCCGCGTGGCGGAAGTGGATATTAAGTGGCTCGCTTGGCAGTGCGGTTATTCGCGCCGGGCGTTTAGTCCTGGTAGACAGCGAGGTCCTCGACGAGCGCCTTGCGCGGACTGGTCAGATGTTGATTTCCAGTCCAGGCGACAACCACGCGGAACAGAAGGGAGATTAAGAAGGTGAGCGGCCCGTTGGAAGAGTTTGGCCATGGTGTACCTAAGTTCGGCGCTGATGCGGTGGCAGTAACCTCACCTTTGGCACAGGTGCCGCTTTTGAAGGTCGAAAGAGCTGTCCGGACCTATTACCCTGCGCTCCGGCAGTCAGTGAAGTGCAGTCTGTCTGTGTTCGGTGCGATGGCGATCGCTGGGCGTACCAAGCCCTTATCAGTGATTTTTGAAGCCCCATCTGGCTATGGCAAGACGGCGGTGGTCCAGATGTTCTTCCCCCTTCCTGACGGTCAACTGGAGCGACTTGCCTATCGAAGTGACAAGTTCACCCCGAAGTCTTTTGTAAGTCACGCAGCGAATGTCCCCAAAGAGAAACTGTCCGACCTGGACATGCTGCCTAGGGTGGAGAACAAGGTACTGGTAACCAAGGACCTCGCCCCGATTTTCCGCGGCCGAACTGAGGAACTCACAGATAACTTCTCGATATTGATTTCCGTTCTCGACGGCAAGGGCTTCACTTCCGATTCGGGAATGCGCGGCAGAAGGGGCTACCCTCGGCCAATCCTCTTTAACTGGATAGGCGCAACCACTCCGTTACCACCGGAAACACATCGGTTGATGTCGCAGCTTGGGACACGCCTGTTGTTCTACGAAGTTCCTGCGGTTGCGCCATCTGAATCTGAGCTGCTGGCTTACGCCCAGCACGAAGAGGCAGGCCCAGCCGAGGTGGCGTGCCAGATGGCGGTCAACGAATTCCTCCTGCAATTCTTCGGCCTTCATCCGGTCGCCAGTGTCCCACCCGAGTCAGTCGTGATACCGGGACACTTATTGGAAGAGCTCGTTCGATGGGCAAAGTTCGTTGCACAAGGACGTCGGGAAATCCGTTACGAGAAAAGTGGCAGTTGGGAGCCGATAGCTGCCCTCCAACCTGAAGGAGCACACAAACTGATCAATTACTTCAAGGATCTCGCTCGGGGACACGCGTTGATCCACAACAGGAAACAGGTGAACCAGGTGGACCTGGAATTGATCGCCCATGTGGCCATTTCCTCCATTCCCGGTCACCTGCGGCCTATTGTCCGCGAATTACGCTTGGCGGAAGACGTCGATACAAACTGCTGCATGATGCGGTGCTGCGTCAGTGATACCTCGGCCCGTCGGTACATGAAAGAGCTGGAATTGCTGGGGATCGCCCAACTCGCCCATGGCAGCCCAAAAACCAATGAGCCCAACCGGATAACTTTGGCGAAGTCGTTTCAATGGCTAAAAAGCAACCCTGGAAACCTAAGTGGGGTGTGTGGATTGGAAGGGGAAGCTAAGAAATAGGCCAAAGGCGAAGCCTTCACAGGGGGCACTTGGTTTTCCAGGGCGGAGCACGAGTACAAGCGAGGTGCGGTCCGAACCCGAATCCGGGCACAGCCGGGCTTTCCTATTTGTGACTGAACCATGGTTGTCAGGTGAAGGGAGCGATAAGGACCAGTTTCTAAAGCACTATCCTGCACGCCATGTGGAAAACGACAATTGCCAAGGCAATCCAGAACGCGAAGATGACCAAGCGAACGCCAGCATCAATAACCGTTGCTATGATATCCAGAATGTCCAAAGAGTCCAAGAAACCGGCGGTCCGCATGGGTTCGCCACGCGGCAGCGGCAACCCAGTGTTCTGCTCCGCCACCGCATCGCTAACCGCAGAGTTTACGGACTGGCGAGGCTGTAGTTGTGCGTTTCTCTTTCTCGCCCTTTGAATGCGCAGCATTTCTTTCTCGATGGCGTAGTCGAACTTTAGCCGTTCCCGAGCCGACATACGGCTTTTGGTCTCTTGGTAAAGCTTGTTTGCTTCTGCACTAGATTGGGAGACGCGCAGGCTGAGAATTCTCCCCACTACGCCATCACAGAAACCTTCGACGTTTCTGGGCTGTTGTGGCTCCAAAGATAAACTTGCCCCTCAATCGCAGAAAAGCGTAGTGCGGGTCAATCAACATTGTCAAATCCCGCTCCCTCTGTTTCCCGAGAGATGCGGATCATGATCCTGATCACGGTATGTGCGGGAGCTATTTCGACAGCGAAGCATCAACGGCTTGGCTCAAGTGGAAGGTGTAGGACTGGAATCCGTCTCGGAACAACACAGCTTCTTTGGCCAGATCATCCACGATCTGCTGCCATCGGTCGCTGTTGATGCTCAGTTCGGAACTGGCAGTCAACGCTTTGAGTGGGTCCGGGGAGCTGTGCGCCACGACTATCAGTTGCGAGATCTGCACTATTGAGCATTGCATAATATAGTTACAACGGAAACAGTTCTGCCTGCTGCCAGAAGGCAATCACCAGCGTGGGGCGCTGGCGCATCCGGCGCAGGGCCTTGCGGGCATACGAGCTCAACT
>Ga0181524_10000412_pt1 | contig 51774 bp, 50 predicted proteins | sample PEATcosm2014_Bin_34_FD_119761 | JGI IMG/M metagenome (GOLD analysis project Ga0181524, IMG submission 119761) | Peatland microbial communities from MTU Mesocosm Facility, Houghton, MI, USA - PEATcosm2014_Bin05_60_metaG | ecosystem: Environmental > Terrestrial > Soil > Wetlands > Peat | place... | reverse complement strand
TATCGATTCCCGCAGTTCCCGGGTCAGAAGCGGGGAGTACGCGGCGGGCCGCTCCTGCCGGCAGCAGCCCCCGGGACAACCCGAGGCTTCATCGGCAACAGACCCTCGCGCTGCAATTTCTTGCGGGCGAGCTTGCGGGCGCGGCGGATGGCTTCCGCCCTCTCCCGGACTTTCCTTTCAGACGGCTTTTCATAATGGCCGCGGAGCTTCATTTCGCGGAAAACGCCCTCGCGCTGCATCTTCTTTTTCAGCACTTTGAGGGCTTGGTCGACATTGTTGTCACGAACGAGAACCTGCACGCGGCGTTCCTCTTCGATCGAGCGGTTGATAGACCGGACGGCCAAGGCGCCCGGGCCACTGGCGATCGGATATGCATATTTCGGGTGCCGATGGCACCGGCGGCAAGATTAAGGCGGCAACCTCAACGCGGCAGCAGTCATGCGTCGACAATTGCCACCATCGATATCTGGATTACCAGCTATTTGGCAGGCCCGGACGAAAAGCACAATAGGGATCGTGAAATAAGGGCCCCCTGACCGCCCGGTTGCTGCGCTGCGGGAGCGCCGACATTGATCGAAATCAATATCGGGGCGGCTTGGCCGTATCTTATAGCCTTGGTCGGCGGTGGGTACCGGAGGATTTGCCTGGGAGAAGACCATGCCATTTAGCGATCGCTCCGAGGCCGGTCGGAAGCTGGCAGCAGCGCTGGCGGACTATCGTGACAAGCAGCCAGTGGTTCTCGCGCTGCCGCGGGGCGGCGTTCCGGTGGCGGCAGAGGTCGCCGCGGCGCTTGATGCCCCGCTCGATTTAATCCTCGTCCGCAAGATCGGCGTGCCGTTCGAACCGGAACTGGCGATGGGCGCGGTGGTCGACGGCGGCGCATCCGTCATCGTGCGCAACGAAGACGTAATCCGTCGCGCCGGCATCGAGGAAGCCGATTTCCGGGCCGTTTGCCGCGCCGAATCCGCCGAAATCGAACGACGGCGCGCGCGCTATCTCGGCGGTCGCGAACGCGCAAAGGTCGCGGGCTGCACGGCGATCGTTATCGACGACGGCATTGCGACGGGGGCAACGATGCGCGCGGCATTGCGCGCCACCCGCATGCGCAATCCGCAGCGGCTCGTGCTTGCGGTTCCCGTGGCACCGACCGAGAGCCTGCCGGAATTGCAGAACGAGGCCGACGATCTCGTCTGTCTCGAGGATCACGAGATGTTCGGGGCGATCGGGTTCTATTATCGCGATTTTCACCAAGTTTCGGACGAGGAAGTGATCGCCATCCTCGGACGATTTCCGGCGCGAAACCGGCGTCCGCCGGACCTTCCGGCGGCGTGAGTCAATTCATCGGACGAAGCATTCGCGCGCTGCGCTGTCCGATGCCACGGGCGAGGCTCGCACCCTAATCGCGCAGTCGGAGCGGTCGCCTCGTCAGGCGCGCAACCCGTGCTTGCCGAGAAGCTTCACGGTCGTCGCCTGCGTGCCTTTGTCGCCCGGTTCCTCGGCATAGCTGACGCGCGAGCCCAATTCCAAGCGCGAAAATCCATCGTCGAGAACGCTGTTGCGATGAAAGTACACTTCCTGGCGGTCGCTGGTCTCGAGGAAGCCGAACTCACCCGACGGGTCGATTTGCACCACTGTTCCGATGGGCGGCCCCTCATGGTGCTTCACCTGACCCTGGGTGCGGCGCACCTGATCCTGGAGCTGCCTGCGGGCATGCTTGAAGGCGTCGTTGATCGCGAATGAAAGATCGGCATGCCGCTCGTCCGCCGGCGGCGTCCGCTCCACATTCACCTCGCGGCCGTCCGGCAGCGCGAGATGCACGTGAACCTCGTAAAGTCCGCCGGTGCGGTGATGCGCGCCGGGCCCTTTCAGCACGACTCGGCACGCGGTCACCCGGCCCCAGCGCTCTTCGAGCTCGGCGACATGCTTCTCGATCACAGCTTGAATACCCGGTGTCCCGGTCATGCCTTGAAAATCGATCTCGGGCGGTATTTGCATGGCTGCTTCCCATCCGTATCGTCGATGACATTATCTATCGCCGAACGACCTGCCCCGTCTTTGATGCACATCAACGTGAAGCGCCGTGGCGCGGGACTAATGTTTTCAATTGCAGTCACGGCCGGCTGAGTTTTTCCGGGAGTACAAATTGAATTGCGGATGCGACGGGACCTCGAGGAGCAAGGCCTATGAAGGTGAAATTCGGGCTTACAAAAGCCGGCAGATGCTTGCATGAAGGCGTTTATGAGATCGACGGCACCGAAAGCTTCGGCGCGGCTTGGCAAGACGTATGGGTCAAAAGCCGGGAGCGGTGGATGGCCAAAACGACCAGCATCGGCGAGCTGATGGATTCGATGCACGACAGCGTTATCGACGAGCTCAACGGCGCGGAAATCAAACTAGAAAAACTTTAAAGACAGTGTCCGGTACCGAACCAGCGCTCGTCGATAAAATCGAATATCTGATGCGCGGCGATTCCTATCGGCCGCCGGTGCGCGACGTAGCCCGTCGCGAGACCCACATGTCGGAAGTCTTTCTGGCCGGCGACAAGGCCTACAAGCTCAAGAAGCCGGTGCGTTTCCCCTATCTCGATTTCTCGACGCTTGCCCGTCGCGAGGTGGCTTGCCGCGCCGAGCTCAGGCTCAACCGCCGTCTAGCTCCCGCCATCTATCGCGAGGTCGTTCCGCTGGTGCATTCGGCGCATGGCTTGGCCATCGGCGGTCCCGGTGAAGTCGTCGATTGGCTGGTCGTCATGAACCGCCTCGACGACAGCCAAATGCTCGACCGCATCATCGCCGAGCGGCGCTTGCATCGCTGGCAACTCGATCGCCTGGCGGCTGGGCTCGTGCAGTTCTATCGCCGCGCCAGGGCCGTTTTCATCTCGCCCGCTGTGCATGCCACGACATTGCAGCGCAGCCTCGCGTATAATCGGCGGGTTCTTCTCGACCCGCGCTTTCGCCTGCCAGCCGGCTCCGTGCGGCACATCGACGCCATGCAGCGACGCTTCCTGGCGGAGCGGAGCGAGATTCTGGCTGAGCGCGTGCGAGCGCAGCATATCGTCGATGGGCACGGCGACTTGCGTCCCGAACATATTTGGATCGGCGATCCAGTCCGAATTATCGACTGCCTGGAATTTAACGCACAATTGCGAATGGTCGATCCATTCGACGAAATCGCCTTCCTGTGTATCGAATGCGAACGGCTCGGCGCCGCTTGGGCCGGTGAATATTTGCGGCGTCGCATGATGCACGCGCTTCATGACGAGCACGCCGACGAGCTTTTTGTCTTTTATCGCTGCCATCGCGCGACGTTGCGGGCGCGCCTCGCCATCGCACATTTGCTCGAACCCGATCCACGTACGCCGGAGAAGTGGCCGCTCCTGGCACGCGCCTATCTGCGGCTTGCGGCGGCGGACGCGGTTCGGCTCGAACGAGGCCTCAGAAAACGAGGAGGTCGGTGAGCGCCTCCCCGGCGTGAAGCCGGCGAACCGCCTCGGCCAGAAGCGGCGCCACGGGAAGAATCTCGACCTTCGTCCGCGCCGCAGCGCCGAGCCGGAAGGCGGGCACCGAGTCGGTCACGATGACCCGATCGATGGCGGCATCCGTAACCGCGGCTTCGGCGCCTTGCATGAACAAGCCATGCGTCACCAGCGCCAGCACGCGTTTCGCGCCGGCCTGCCGGGCGGCGCGAGCGGCGCGAACGAGCGTTCCGCCGGTGCTGATGAGATCGTCGACGACAAGCGCAATGGCCCCGTCGACGTCCCCGACGAAAAGATCGCCCGATACGACGCCGGCGCTGCGACGTTTTTGCACGAAGGCCTTGCCGACCGGCCGCCCCAGCGCGGCCTCCAGAGCTTCGTGAAACAGATCGGCGCGCTTAGCCCCGCCCGGATCCGGCGAAACGACGCACAGCTTCTCGTTCGTCAAGGCGCCTGTCATCAAAGCCTTGGCGTAAGCGACGAAAAGCGTCGCCGCCGTAAGCGCCACCGTCGGGCAGCGAAAGGCGTTCTCGAAGGCCGCCGGATTGTGCACGTCGAGAGTGACGACGGCGTCAGTCCCCAGGGCTTCGAAGAGGCTCGCCACATAGCGCGTCGTCACCGGGTCGCTCGGTTTCGTACGGCGATCCTTGCGCGCGTAGCAGAGATAAGGCGTCACCGCGGTCACCCGCATCGCGCCGGCATCTTTCAGCGCTCCGATGAAGAACAGAAGCCGGCACAGCTTGTCGTTGGGGCTCTGCTCGGGCCCGCCGTGCAGACCGTGTAGCACGAACACGTCCGCACCGCGCACCGCCTCGAGCGGACGCACTTTGTGCTCCTCGTCCTCGAATTCGCGCTCTTCGTGCAAAGCCAAGGGTCGGCCCAGCGCAGCCGCGACGGCGCGTCCAAGCTCGTCGGTCCCGTGCAATGCGAACAGACACGGCCCTTGGTCAGACATTGGTCAGCCTCGGCGCTTGCGAGCCTCGGATTCCGTGTCCGCACGCATCTTCACCCCCTTGGCACGAACAGCTGGAGTATGTCGACATTGTCACGCGCGCATAAGCGCGACCTTGATATGCCGCAAAATCCGTGACGCGCGGCGTCATTCGAAGCCCCGATTAATCGGGCCGACTGCCTTTACGCCCAGCTTCCTTGGCCGGCCCGGCCCATTCAGCCACGCAACGTTCGAGATCCTTGACGTTGTCGTGCATTTGCTCAAGCGCAAATCCGAGTGCGAAGAAACGTTCCGCCGCATCGCCGGGAAGACTCCGCGTTAGACCCTCATGACGGAGTGCCGCGATCTCGGCGGCATAGGCCGCGAGAGTCGATTCCACGGCATTGAGCGGCGGCGGACGCCGACCCGCCTGCAGCGCGGCCCCACTCGCGCGCAAGTAATCGGCAAGCGCCGCCCCGGCATGTGCCAGCGGCGTTTCCAGCCGCGTCCGGAAAGCCTCAGGCAACGGACTGATGGCCGCTCTTCCGATCATCACAATGTCGTGGCGCAACCTAAGCAGCGTGCGCAATAGCGGCCCCGTGTCGGGCCCCAAGGCGAGATGCGCCGACCGCTCGCGTTCGGCCTCGGCACCCACCACATTCATCTGCACCAAAGCCTGACCGATACCGTCCTGGATGCGGTGAAGTGCATCCACGTCGAGACCTTGCGTCAAGCCGGCAAGGAGCTCACCGAGAGCCCACGCCATCCGATCGAGCGTGCGGGCGGCCGCCGCGACGACCAAAGGATGAGCGTTTGCCGGCAATAGGAAAAACGAAACAAAAAAACCGGTGAACCCTCCGAGCGCTACCTCGATGACGCGATCAACTGCCGAAGCGATCTGACTCGCGTGGGTCATCATGGGAACCAATAATACGATGATAGCGGTGATCGGCGCGACCGAGAATCTGGGGTTCATCGCCGCGATGAGGGCAAGCGGGGCCACGGCAAGGGCGAGCACCGCGAGCAGCGCAATTTCGCTCTCATGCGGAACAAGCACGCCGATGGCGCCGCCGTAGATCGCGCCGCCGAGAGTCCCCACGAGATAATCGAACGTTACCTTCAGCGACCGTCCGACACTCATCTGCGTCACGATGACGGCGGTCAGTACCGCCCACAACGGCAGGGGAAGCTGCAGCAGTTGCGCAAGCGCAAGAGCCGCCAGGGCGGAAATCGTGATCCTGATCGAAAGCACCGCCTGCGCGCGGCGATTACGGACGAGAGCGCGGAGCTCCCTCCAAAGTCTTGCAATCCGGCTCATGATACCATTCCCGGAATGGCGATATCGGCAATGATACAGGAATGCGTCGTGGAATGGCCACCGAATCAAATCAACGACTGGCTAACGGGGGAGTATTCGCACCCGCTCACGTATCCATCGCGCTCGGCGCGTAAAGCTGCTCGACCTCGATCAGGCGCGGCGTGAGCCCCTGTTCCAGCGAATATTGCGCGATGGTTTCAATCACTTTGCGGTTAGCCTTGACACCGTGATGCAGCAACGTGGTCTTGGCGTCGCCGGACAACAGTCCCGCGGCGAGATGATCGGTGACATATTCCACGCGCCGTTGATCGGCGATTTCGTTGGCGCGGTTGAAGGCCTTGATCAGATTGAGCGCCACCCACGGCTCTTTCTCGAAAATGTCGCGCCGCATTACCGTCTGATGATTGATCGGCAGCAGTCCGGTCTTCCGGTAATAGCGGATACCTTCGGCGATCGGATCGGGAAACAGATATTTGAAATCCGGATTGTTGGCGAGATCGGCGCGGCTGCGGTCGACCAGATTGCGGCCCGACAAATAGTGCAGCACGGCGTCGAGTTCGCCTTCGAGCATCATCGAGCCGATGCTCTTCTCGGCGGGAATCTGGTTGACGGTGACGCCGGGCGGCGGCTTGAAGCCGGTGGCGCCGCCGTGGCTCATTTCCGGCGTGCGTTCCATCCAGAATTCCATGTCCTTGTCACCGACACCGAATTCGTGCTGCAGCACGCCGCGTCCCCACAGCGCCGCGGTTTGCTGATATTCCGGCACGCCGACCCGCTTGCCCTTCAAGTCCGCGGGTTTGTCGATGCCGGCCGCGCATCGCACCAATATGCTGGTGTGGAAGAACCGGCGCGTCGTGAAGATCGGCAATCCGACAAAGCGCGCGTCGCCGCGCGCCGTTGCGATCAGAAACGACGAGCAGGACATTTCCGATACGGCGAATTCGGAAAAATGCAGTTGCCGCCAGAACAGTTCGGATGGGTGCAGCACCGTCGGGATGAGGTCGATGCCGTCCGGTTTCACCGTGCCGTCGATGATCGGCCAGGTGCGCGGATTCGAGGTGATGCCGATGCTGAGTTGCAGGTTCATTGTCAGTAGCGATACGGCTCGACTTCGCACAACGGAAAGGCACTCAAGACGTGCGGCGCATTGGCCGGCGGGGCGGGGTGCAAATAGGAGCGGTCGAGCTTGCCGAAACTCGTCACGCCCAGGAGCCCGAGCGCGCGGGTCACCTCGTCTTCCATGATTTCGAGCATCCGCACGATGCCGGCCTGGCCGGCCGCCGCGAGGCCGTAACACTGCATGCGGCCGAGCCCGACGAGATTGGCGCCGAGCGCGATCGCCTTGATGATGTCGGTGCCGCGATAGAAGCCGCCGTCGACCACGACCATGGCGCGACCGGACACGGCGTCGACGACTTCCGGCAACACGTCGGCGGAACCGCGGCCGTGATCGAGCTGGCGGCCGCCGTGATTGGAGACGTAGATGATCTCGACGCCGTGATCGAGCGCGATTTTGGCGTCTTCCGCGGTGCCGATGCCCTTGATAGCGAACGGAATCTTGAACTTCGACTTCATCCGCTCGACGGTGCGCCAATCGAGCGCCATCTGATGGTCGCGGCCCTGCACGCGGCGGCGGCCGGCGGTGACATGGCGCTTGGCGAGATCGCGTTCGCGCCGGCTGTAATGGGCGGTGTCGACGGTAATGCAGAACGCCGAGTAGCCGTGCGCGATGGCGCGTTCGACGTGATCGTCGGCCCAGGCCGCATCGCCGCGTACATAGAGCTGGAACATGCGCAAGGCGTCGGGCGCCGCCTTCGCCACATCCTCCAGGCCGGGATCGCAGACCGAGCTCAACATATGGGCGACGCCGAATTCGGCCGCCGCCTTGACCACCGGTTCGGCGCCGCCGGGATGGAAACTCTCCAGCGAGCCGACCGGGCAGAGCACCACCGGCAGGCGCAGTTTCTTGCCGAGCACTTCGACCGACGGGTCGACCTTGCTCACGTCGCGCAGCACGCGCGGACGCAATGCGATGGAGTCGAGCGCCATGCGGTTGCGCCGCAGCGTCGTCTCGGTCTCCGTGCCGCCGACGATATAGTCCCAATCGTTCTGGTTCAGGTTGATGCGGGCTTTGGCGACGAGCTCGTGCAGGTTATAGAATTCGCTTGCCGCGGCGGCATTGGCTGCGGCTCTGGCTTCATCGGGATTTTGGGTGGTCATCGATTTCCCTTGGGCAACACTGTTGATTTGCGTGTTTTGTGGTTTGGAACTGGCGGTCCCGGCAAGACTCGAACTTGCGACCTTCGGTTTAGGAAACCGCTGCTCTATCCGGCTGAGCTACGGGACCTGATGCGTGGGGTTTCGCTCCTGCTCGACCCCATCCTGTTGGCCGAACATTTCCCGTATAGCATAGGTCGCTGTGGCCGGGTCCAGACGGTGCCGCACGCGGCGGCGGGCCGGTATTGCACGCGTGACTGCTATGCACGGTCGGAGGGGTGACGTTTTACCGGCGGTTTTAGCGGCCGCTGTGGCGGCCGTATGGATCTGTTCCGGCGCTATCGCGCAACAGCCGACACTGCCATGCGGCGGCCCTGAGATCGCGCGGGGCACGGCAAGCCACATTATCGACGGCAGCACCTTCGTGCTCGACGATGGCCGCGAAGTCCGGCTCGCCGGCGTCGAAATGCCGCCGTTGGCGCACGATTCCGGCGCAGCACCGGGCTGGGCCGCGGCCAAGGCCGCGCTGGAGGCGCTGGCCGGCGGCGACATGGTCGTGCTGCGCCGCGGCGAAATTCCATTCGACCGTTACGGCCGCATCGTCGCTTACGTTTACACGCAACGTGACGACGACGAATTGTTCGTGCAGGGCGAACTTTTGGCCGCCGGCGTTGCCCGCGTCGGTGACCGCATTGGCAGTCGGTCCTGCGCCGCGGAGCTGTTGGCCCGCGAAGCCGGCGCCCGCAGGGCGCAAATCGGTCTCTGGACCGATCCCAACTACGCTGTGCTCGACGCCGCGACGCCAGCGGACGTGCTGTCGCAAAGGGGCCGCTTCGCGCTGGTCGAAGGCATGGTGGTTTCGGTCCGCGAAAGCGGCTCTACGATCTACATCAATTTCGGGCGGCGCTGGTCGGAAGGTTTTTTCGCGACGGTCCAGAAACGGAACGAACGGAGCTTCGCGGCGGCCGGGCTCGACGTCAAAAGCCTCGCCGGTCGCCGCGTGCGGATTCGCGGCTTCGTCGAAGCGCACAGCGCTGCAGGAAGCAACCCCTGGATTGCCGCCGAACGTCCGGAGCAGATCGAAATTTCAGGCCGCGACTGATTGCTGTCCACTGCACCACCGCGCCGCCGCGGCCGGCCGCTCGGCATCTCTGATGGATTTCAGTTCGAATGCCATGCGCGGACAGACTTCAAACGAGTGCAGGCAACCTGCGGACTGACTATTGCTCAGTCCGATCAACATGGTCTCGCAGTTCTCGCACGGCACAGCTTATCTTACAGAGAGACTTGTGCGCCCAGGAATTGGCCCACCGATCGGCCTTCTTTGTTGCTCTCGCAGGGTCGCCGTGGTGCGCCCTGTGCAATTTATGCTGGGTTCGCGCGATGGTCGCAGAAACGAAAAATGAACAAACAACCGCAAAGCATCCTCGGCGGGGGTGCGCTTGTCTTCGCTTTACAAGGAAAGGTTGATCAGCCTCATACTTGCTCTCATAGCGAGAGCGGAAGAAGCATAGCAGCGATATTTCTGCTGTTGTGGCGCGTTTTGTAGAGCGTTCTCACTGTGGATATTCAACTGATTTTTTTTGTATATTTTGGATCGTTGGAGAGATCGGCAAAGGCTTTGCGCATGAAGGGTACTCGCCGCGTGCAGTCGGGGGTATCGATATAGACACTAGGTATATGAAACGGCTGAAGATTCTTCAGGCCGGGAAAGGCTGCGCGGCAAGTCCAGGCTTGGCCGTTGGGGTGTAATATATTAGGATAACTCCGATGTAACGACACCTGTGCTGAGCGGCGCGTGGGGCCGACAGGCGCCGACCGATGGCAAGGTAGCCGCGTTATATGCGGGGCCGACGCGTGAGTTGAATTCCGGGCGACGTGGTCCGAGGACGGTGCGGTTACGATCCTGAAGCGAAAGGCGCGTAATTTCACGGCGGCGGGTCTTGTTCGGGGGCAGCAAGGCTTGCTCGTGGCAGTAAGGCTTGCTCATGGCAGTAAGACTTACTCGTGGCGGTAAGACTTACTCATGGCGGTAAGACTCGGGCAACGGCTGCGTCGGCGGCATGGGCGCGAGCGGTAGCGGTGGCGCGGTGAGACGGGGACGATTGGCGATCGCGAGCTATCGGCTTTGCCGGCGATTGGGCCGGGGCCTTGGCTACGCCGGCGTCGCTGTGGCGGCGCTGGTTCTGGCTGCCTGCACCGCCTCGCCGCCTGGCACCGCGCCGCAAGCATCGATTGCGGCGCCGGCAAAGCAGGCCGAGGCGGCGATGCCGGCCGCGGTATTGCGCGAACATCAGCGCATTCTCGCGACCTATGGCGGCGTCTACAACGATCCCCGCCTGCAAAGCATGATCGAGCAGATGGTCGAGCGGCTGGTCGCCGCTTCGGAGAAGCCCGACCTGCACTACAAAGTCACGATGCTCAATTCGCAATCGGTCAACGCCTTTGCCTTGCCGACCGGCCAGCTTTATGTGACGCGCGGCTTGATCGCGCTGGCCAACGACGAAGCCGAACTCGCCTCGGTGCTCGCCCACGAGATGGGCCATGTGATCGCCCGGCACGCCGAGATCCGCGAGGAGCAGGCGCGCCAAGCCGACCTGGTCAGCCGCGTCGTCAGCGATGTGGTGACGGATCCGGAAGCCGGCGCGCTCGCGCTCGCCAAATCGAAACTGGCACTCGCGAGCTTTTCGCGGGCCCAGGAGTTCGAGGCCGACTCGATCGGCGTCGGCATCGCTTCACGCGCCGGCTACGATCCGTACGGCGCGGTGCGCTTCCTCACCTCGATGGAGCACAATTCCGAACTCAAGCCAGAGCAAAGCGGCGCCATCAATCCGGCCGCACCGGACTTTCTGTCGTCGCATCCGGCCACGCCGGAGCGAATCGCCCAAGCGCTCGCCAATGCCCGCCAGTACCGGGCGCCGGCAACCGACACGGCACAGAGTCTCGCGCAAGCGAAGTCGACTTACCTCGCCGACATCGACGGCATCGTCTATGGCGAGGATCCGACCGAAGGTTTCGTGCGCGGCCGGCGCTTCCTGCATCCCAAGCTCGGCTTCACCTTCACCGCGCCGGAAGGCTTCACGCTCGACAATACCGCGCAGGCCGTGCTCGGCATCAAACGTGGCGGCGGCCAGGCGCTTCGTCTCGATGTCGTGCGTGTACCGGCGGAGCAGACGCTCGCCGAATACCTGACCTCCGGCTGGATCGAGAACATCGATCCGGCCACGGTCGAGGACATCACGATCAACGGCTTTCCCGGCGCCACCGCGGCGGCCAAGGGCGATCAATGGGAGTTCCGCCTTTACGCTATCCGTTTCGGCAGCGACGTCTATCGCTTCATTTACGCCGCCAAACGCCGCATGCCGGAAACCGACCGCGCCTTCCGCGAATCCATCGGCACGTTCCGGCGCATGAGCCTCGCCGAAATCGAGCAGGCCAAGCCGCTTCGGCTTCAGGTGGTCACGGTCGCGCCGGGCGACAGTGTCGAGAAGCTGGCGGGCCGAATGGCCGTTGCCGATCGCTCGGCGGAGCGCTTCCGGGTACTTAACGGTCTTGATCCGGCCGATCGGCTCAAACCGGGTAGCGCGGTTAAAATCGTTGTCGAATAGGCCAGCCCTGGCATTTTCACCTATTCTCTGCGTGCTTTGCCTCCGCTATGATGCACAAAAGGCCAAAAAGGCCAGGGACACGAAAGGCCTAATCGGCGGCGGACGCAAAAGGCCGCGTGGCTTTTGGGGGGAAAACGCATGCGGATCGTCAAAGGGGTGGTGCCTATCGTCGTGGCATTTGCAGTCGTGTCGGTCGTGACTGCGGTGCTGTGGCTGGTGAAACTCGAAGCGGTCGGACCAAAGCACCTTGTCTTCTTTTATTTGCTGCCGACCGCTGTGGTCGCAGTGCTTTACGGCACTCGGCCGGCCATGTTGTGCGCGCTTGCAGCCACGGCATCCGCGGCATTTTTTCTTTATGAGCCGCTGTACAGCTTCGAGGTGTCGAGGCCCGTGGAATGGGGCGAGTTGCTGTGCTTTGCCGGGCTTGCTCTGATCGGAGCCAAGTGTACGGCCGATTTGCTGCGGCCGGTCGCAAACTTCTCGCAGCAGAATCCAGCGTCCGAGGATTAGAGACAATAGCATGTCCCGCAAAAAGCCTGCCCGCGGACGTGATCCGAGGGTGGCGACCGGTTTTGCGAAAAGGAGCCGCTAAAACAAACAGATAGAACGGGATGACGATTCGAAGAAAAGTCATCCTGCTCTAGCTGTTCGATGAAGCTCAAAACTGCGATGTGAGTTGATCGAGCCCCATCACGTGGGCGAGGTTGCGCACTTCTTCTTTTTGCTCGGCGTTGAAGCTCATGATGAGCGGCACGGCTGCGGATTTGAGGCCTTGCACCGCCTCGGGTTCGACGGCGGCCGTCTGCGCCGCATCTGCCGGGACGCCGCCCCGACTTTGGGCTTGTTGCGCGCGTATATAGGCCATGTTCCGCAACGCAGATTCGACTGCCGGCCACATCCGTTCCTGATCCGGCGTGAGATTGAGGCGCTCCTTGACGCTCGCGATCTGCGCATCGTTGAGCACGTAGCCCGGCCTTTCGACTGGACGCCGGCGGGCAACGACTGCGAGGGTCTTGGCTTCGCGCGCCGGCTGGGTTGAGGCGGCAGGCGGCATCGACTGCGGAGCGACCTGCAGTGCCAGTGGCGGCGACTGGGGCGGCAGCGATAGGTCGGCCGCGCCGGCGGGTGCGGTATGCTCCGGCGTTCGCGGATCCGCCAGTGGCGGCGCGCCTTCGTCCGCTTGCGGAACTAATGGCGCCGCGACGGCTCGCGCCACCATCGGTTCAGGACTCAGGAGCGCGAGTTGCGCGCTGTCCAGCATCTGTGTCGACGCCACGGCGGCATTCGGGGCCGTCGCCGCGAGCGTGGCATTGTCCCAATGTGCCGGGAACCGGAGTGCGACCGTTTGGGCCGCCGAAATCTCGGGACTGCGCAGCGATGTGGCATGCCAGCCGCCCAGGAGATACCCGATGACGCCAGCGAAAGCGATCGGAAGCACCCGGCCGCGCTCGAGCTTCGTTTTACGCCGCATGCCCGGCCCCCGTCCCTTGCTCAACGCTACGCTATCCAACTCCTTTCAAATGAAGCTTAATTTATGGCTAACCATAAGAAAATTCTCGGCAGTGCAAGGATTTGATCGGATGATCGGCACACCACGAAAAAGGCCCGGCATGGCGGCCGGGCCTGAGCAATTTTTTGCGAAGCGCGATTTGGCCGTTACGCCGCCTCTTCCTCGACGACGGCATCATCTTCCGCCTCGGGCTTCGGACCGCGACGCGGCCCTTTGGCAAGAGCGGCCTCGATCTCCTTGACTGCTTCGGTCTCGGTGATGCGCTGCACGGCGGAAACCTCACGCGAGAGCCGATCGAGCGCTGCTTCGTAAAGCTGACGCTCGGAATAGGACTGCTCCGGCTGGGTCTCCGACCGAAAGAGATCGCGCACGACTTCGGCGATGGCGACGATATCGCCGGAATTGATCTTGGCCTCGTATTCCTGGGCTCGCCGCGACCACATGGTGCGCTTGATCCGCGCGCGACCCTTGAGCGTCTCAAGCGCCCGCTTGACCATCGGCGTCTCGGCAAGCTTGCGCATGCCGACCGAAGCTACTTTCGAGGTCGGCACCCGCAGCGTCATCTTGTCCTTGACAAAGTTGATGACAAAAAGCTCCAGCCGCGCGCCAGCGACCTCCTGCTCCTCGATCGCGATGATCTGGCCCACGCCGTGGGCCGGATAGACGATGAACTCCTGAGTCTTGAAGCCTTGGCGTTGCGTGGTCTTTTTCGCATTCATTCCCAAAGTACTTGCTCCTTCCGCCTCCGGCTTGCGCCGATGTGCGGGCTTCGCCACGCTGACCCGATCGCGGGTCATCGCTCGCGTGGACTGTGAGGGCCTCCGGCTCGCGCGGGAGGAGGTTTTTGATGTCTTCCGGCTCATGCCGGCCGTACTCTTCTTCGAACGACGAGTTTTCTCTGCCACTGCTCTCGCGTGGAAATCACGCCTCTTCTGACGGTTCCTCGAAAATCCCCCGAAAAAATATGCTCCCGGCGGGGGAGCAGCGTTTCGGAGGCGTTTTTCATTGTGTGATGTCTTTATATCACATTTTCGGCCAAAATCAAAGCCTTATGGGACTGCAAAACCGTCGCACCCAGCCGATATGCCGGCATAATCGTTAACAATGGTTAATCTTCACAACCGGTAATTGTTCAACCCGCCACTATCTAACGACAGGAAAGTCGCTTTTCCAATGCATCTTCGCTCCGGCGATGCCGGAGCGGCCATTCATTGACCCGACCCGCCTTTAATCGCCGGTGCCGGGTTTTACGGAAAAATGCTGCTCGAATTTGTTGGCGACGCCTTCCCATGCCTTGGCGTCGGCCGGTGGCGTCTTTTTGGCCGTGATATTCGGCCATTGCTTGGCGTATTCGGCGTTGATCGAAAGCCACTTTTCGACGTTTGGCTCGGTATCCGGCTTAATCGCATCGACCGGGCATTCAGGCTCGCAAACGCCGCAATCGATACATTCATCCGGATGGATGACCAGCATGTTCTCGCCCTCGTAAAAGCAATCCACGGGGCAGACTTCGACGCAGTCCATGTATTTGCATTTGATGCAATTGTCGTTGACGATATAGGTCATTTGGACACTCTGAACGGACTTTTTTGGAGCCTTGCTCCTATCGTATGGGTCGACTGCACGCAAGAAGGGTGCATCGATACCTTATCGGCTGAAGGCCCAAGCCGCACCTGGTCTATTCGAGAGCCTCATAAAGCTGGGCACTGGTTCCAGCGGAGCCCCGGCGCTCGAGAAATCCCCGCACTTTGAGCACCCGCACGCTGCGGTCGAGCGCGATGGTGACGACATCGCCGGCTCGCACCATGCGTCCCGGAGCATCGATACGCACGCCATTGATACGGACATAACCGGCGCCTGCTAGCGCCGCCGCCGCTTCACGCGTCCGCACCACACGGGCGTGCCAGAGCCACCGGTCGATGCGTTGGCGACTGCATTCCTCCGGCAATCAGCCGCGCTCCTTGGCGTTCGCTTCCAGCTGCGCTTTGAGGGCCGCCAGTTTGGCGAAGGGCGAATTCGGGTCGGGTGCTTTCTCACGTCGCTCGAACCGCGCGGGCCGGACAGCGGGCCGCTCGCGCTCGCGTTGAGGACGTTCGGGACGATGATCGCCGCCATGATATTGCTCCCCTGGACGGCGGCGGTGGCGTGAATGACGCCCCTCCTTTGCCGGTGCGGCGGGCGCTCTCTCTGCCTGCTCTGCCGCGGGCGCTGCCGCGCTGACGTCGGCCGTGGCCGCCGCCGGACCAATCTCTTCCGTGCGCGGCAGCGTTTCCCCGCGCGCTTCCCTCGGCCGATCTCCGGCCGGTGTCTTGCTCGCTTCGCGACGGCCATGACGCTGCCGTCGCTGCCCCTCCGGGCGGCCGGGCCGCCAGACTTCGATCAGGATCGGTTCCGCCGGCGAAGATACCGCCACCGCCTCCACCGTCGTTTCGGTCGCAGCGCCACCGCCCGCCGGAGCAGAGGCCTCCTTCTCCGCCGGGGGCGCAGCAGCAAGCGATTCTTCCGCCGGTTGAAGAGCCGACTCGGCGCCGCCGTCCCCACGTTCTTGGTCGGCGGTGAGCGGAAGATCCGGCGTCGGCGCCAAATCCTCGATTGTGTCGGCGGCAGGGGCTGCAACTTCTTCCGGCGTGGCCATCGGCTCGCCCGGCGCTGCGCCCTCGCTCGCCGTTTCGCCGGCATCGATCATCGCGGTCGGCTCGGCGGTCGGCGGGATCGGCGATTGCGGCAATGGTTCGGATGGTTTGGGCCGCCGCTCCATGCGGTAGCCGAGCGAGCGCAGGATCGAGGCAAAATCCTCGCCCGACGCGCCGGTGAGCGACGTCATGGTATTGACGACGGTGAAGCCGCCGCCGGCGACGGCGCCCGGCGGCTTCGGTCCGACGGCGCCTTCGCGCCACGCCAGAGCCGGCCGGATCAGATCCGCAAGCCGTTCCAAAATATCCACGCGCACGGCCCGCTCGCCGCAGACGCGATAACCGGCCGTGCGATAAAGCGCGGCATCGATCTCGCGATCGACCGGGAACGAGGTGCGGCCGCTGCCGGCGAGGTGCAGCAAGTCGTCGAGACCCTTGGCTTGCGGCCCATCATAATTTTGTGCCGCTGGCGCGCCGTTGAGAAGCGCCCACAATTGCGCGGCGAGCCGACGCGGCGCCGGCTTGAGCAATGCCGGCAGATAGATGTGATAGGCGCCGAACCGTACGCCGTATTTGCGCAAGCTCGATCGCGCCGTCTGGTCCAATCCCTTCACTTCCTCGGCGACACGGTGCCGGTCGAGCACGCCGAGCGCCTCGACCAGTTGAAACGCGACGCCGCGCGCGATGCCGGTAATGTCCGTCGCCGCCGCCAGTTCGGACAAGGGTCCGAGCCATTTACCGATATGCGCTTTGACGAAGCGCTCGAGCCGCGCCTCGACGCCGTCGCGCGGCGCCCCGGTCAGGTGTTCGTCCGCAACGACGCGCACGCGCGGGCGCAAAACTTCCTCGCCGGCATAAAGCTTGCCGACCGCGGCTCCGGTCCAGCGCAGCGTGCCGTCGGCCGCCAGCACGAATTGCTCGTCAGGGGCCTCGGCGAGCCGGGCGGCGCGCAACGCGATCTCGCCGGCGAGTGCCTTTTGCGCCGCGTTTTGCAAGGCCTTGGCTTCCGAGCCGCCGGACGACGCGTCCGGCAAGAAAACAAACCCGTCGAGCCGGCCGATGACATGACCTTCGACCACGACCTCGCCGGTCTTGTTGAATTCCGGATCGAACGTTGCGTTCTCGCGCAGCCGCCGCATCAGGACGCTGGTACGACGATCCACGAAGCGCTCGGTGAGGCGCTCGTGAAGCGCGTCCGAGAGCCGATCCTCGACGCCACGCGTCGTGGCCTGCCAGTGCTCGGGGTCGGCGAGCCAATCCGGGCGATTGGCGGCGAAGGTCCAGGTGCGGATATGGGCGATGCGCGTCGACAATGTGTCGATATCGCCGTCGACGCGATCCGCCAACGCCACCTGGCGGGCGAACCAATCGGTCGCGATCTTGCCCTCGCGCTGCAGATAACCGAACACCGTAACCGCAAGCTCGGCGTGGTTCGCCGGCGCGATCTTGCGGTAGTCGGGCAACTGGCAGACATCCCAAAGCCGCTCTACATCGGCGCGGGTCCCGATCATGTTGCGCACCTCGTCGTCGCGCGCCGCGTGATCGAGCACGAGAATATCCTCGGCCACCGGCGCACGCCCAAGCGCGCTTTCGGTCGGGGCCGCGGCCAGCGTCGCCTGCAGCGCGCCGACCGAGGAAAAATCGAGATCGCTGTTGCGCCACTGCACCAATTTCACCGGCTCGAAGGCGTGCGACTCGAGCGCCTGGACCAGTTCGGTTTCGAACGGCGGACAGCGTCCACAAGTGCCGAAGGTGCCGTCGCGGGTCGCGCGCCCGGCGCGCCCGGCGATCTGGGCAAGCTCGGAAGGGCTGAGCTTGCGAAACTGATAACCGTCGAATTTGCGGTCGGAAGCAAAGGCGATGTGATCGACATCGAGGTTGAGCCCCATGCCGATTGCGTCGGTCGCCACCAGGTAGTCGACCTCGCCGGACTGATAGAGATCGACTTGAGCATTACGCGTGCGCGGCGACAGCGCACCGAGCACGACCGCGGCGCCACCGCGCTGGCGGCGGATCAATTCCGCGATGGCGTAGACCTCGTCGGACGAGAACGCGACGATGGCGGAGCGACGCGGCAGCCGCGTCAGCTTTTTCTCGCCGGCAAAGGTGAGCTGCGACAGCCGCGGCCGGCTGACGATGCTGGCGCCGGGCAAAAGCCGTTCGACGATCGGCCGCATGGTGGCGGCACCGAGTACCAGGGTTTCCTCACGGCCGCGCCGGTGCAGCATGCGGTCGGTGAAGACATGGCCGCGCTCGAAGTCGGCGGCGAGCTGAATTTCGTCGACGGCGAGGAAGGCCACGTCGAGATCGCGCGGCATCGCCTCAACGGTGGCGACCCAGAAGCGCGGGTTCGGCGGCTTGATCTTCTCTTCGCCGGTAACCAGCGCCACCGCTTCGGCGCCGACCCGTTCGACCGCTTTATTATAGACCTCGCGCGCCAAGAGCCGCAGCGGCAGGCCGATGAGCCCCGAGGAATGCGCCAGCATCCGCTCGATGGCCAAATGGGTTTTTCCCGTGTTGGTGGGGCCGAGGACGGCGGTGACACCGGCGCCTCGGGTACGCAGCTCACGGTCGGCGGGCGGAGAAAAGGAAATCGGCATTACAATCCCGACATTGACGCATCATTGCCACAGCATGCATGGCGCACAGCATGCACGTCGCTTCTGTATCACAATGTGACGTTGGATAGACCTGTGCTTAAGATGTGGAACGAGTCTGGAACGAATCGCGGCCGAATCGGCGACTCCAGTCATGTTCGAGTTCGTTCACTGCGATATATGGCCCCACCCACGCCATAGAATACCAGATCGGGTGGAATCGGCGATTGCGGCCGCCGTTTTCGCGCCCGAAATGTTAACAGCCGTCACAGACACGATTCCCCGGCGAGTCAAGAGCCATCCTCCTGTGGATAACGGGGATGCGAGACTTTGTCGCGGTTTTCGCCAGGCTGAATGGGCGGCACTTATTGCGTCTTTACAGCCGGATGCGACGGCGCGACCGATACAAACTCGGTTGCCTGCAACAACCCAACCCCGAGCGGGGTCGGCATCGAGAAGCGGAAAGGCACCAACACGCGGGTGCCGGAGATCGGCGCCAGCCAGACTTCGGCGTCGCGTAGCTCGACCAGATATTTGATCGCTGGCCGGCTCGGCACGTAGCCGGAAATAGGCGTGAAATAGACCGCACAGACAACGGCAGGGCCCGCATAGCCGCGTTCCGCTTTGACGGTTTCCATGCGCTTGAATTCGCTGTGGAGGTCATAGCGTACCCGGCCATCGAATACGGCCACCTTGCGGTCGCAGGCCTCGGGCGCCACCGGGTCGCCATTGCCGTCGACCCGGTTGAGCATCGAGGTCATCGGGTCGAGCACGCCATGGCGATCCGCTTCCGTCACCGGAATGCGGTCAGGAATCGGCGGCAGCGGCGGCTCGACGGCATAATCGGTCACGTTGCCGCCGACCAACGCCATGCGCACGTCGTCGACCTTGCGGTCCCACGTGATGGTGGCGCCATAACTCGTCGGCACGGGCTGGCCGCCATTGACGGTGCCACGCGCCGTCCCGGTGCCCCGCGCGCCGGTAAAGAAGCGCAATATCCCCGTCGTCGTGCCGCTCGCAGCGGCGGAATATTGATCCTCCGAAATCTCGATGATCCAATTGCCTCGACCGATCGGGATGCCGGAAAGACTGGCCGTGTATTCCGCCTCGAGCCGGCCGAGGGGAGACACTTGGACGACGACCGGCGCCGTGGGCTGGGCGGCCGCCTGGTGGGTCGTATCGCCCGCTGTGGCCGACATGGCCGCCCATACGCTGAAGGCCGCAACGCCGACGGCAAGCGCCGCGGCGGCTGCGACGCGGCGGACGAAGGGCATCGTTAAGCCAAGGCGGGGCAATCGGTTTTTCCTCAAATCGCGGAGCTGGGGCGGCTTTAATTTGTTGTCGGAAAATGCGTCCTTTGTGTGGTTTTGTGAATGGATCGGGCACCGCCCGTCGCCGAACCGCGGCGCACGGCGGCACCGGTGGCTTGACGCTACAAAACGCCGCCACTATAGGTCCGCGCTAACTCCCTTTATCGTCGGTAAGGCGGCGCTCGACGTCCGGGACGACAGATATTCGACAAGAGTCCGCATACGATTCCGAGCAAGGATTTCGAACATGGCATGGCGTTGCGAATTGACCGGGAAAACACGCCAGATCGGGAACCGAGTCAGTCATTCCAACCGCAAGACGAAACGGCGGTTTTTGCCCAATCTGCTCAACGTCACGCTATTGTCGGATTCGCTTAACCGCAAGGTGCGGCTGCGGATTTCGGCCAATGCCCTGAAAACCGTCGATCACCGCGGCGGGCTCGACGCCTTCCTGGTCGCGGCCAAGGATGTCGAACTCTCGCCGCGCGTGCTCGAACTCAAGCGGCAAGTCGTCAAGAAGCGCACCGCCTCCGCGGCGTGACAGCACTTTGCGAGCCGCCCGCGCCCGGGCGGCCATCTCCACAAGGTCAGACCACAAGAATCATCCGATTTCGCGCCGGCGCGGAGGCGAAGGATCACGCTTGCCGCGCTAAATCCCCCTGTTGACGCTTGCGACAGTCTTCTATCGTAGCTGCAAATCTCTATCGATTGTCATGCCGCATGAACCGCAAAGCGCGACGGGCTGGACAGAAGGCGGACAATTTTGCCGCAAACCCTGTTCCAGTCGAAGTCCGGGGCGGCGCTCCGGACGCTGCCGCGCTGATGGCCCAAGCGAGCCGCGACCATCAGCAAGGTCGATCGGAGCAAGCCGCAATCCTTTGCGATAAGATCCTGGTCCGCCAGCCCAAGCACGTCCACGCCTTGAATCTCTCGGGACTCATCCTTCAGGAGTCCGGCCGCCATCGACAGGCGGTGAAAATGCTGGCCAAGGCCATCGCAGCGGACCCTTGGAACGCGGCCTGTCACTACAACATCGCCACCTCCTATCAGGCCCTCGGCCGGCCGGAGGACGCGGTGCGGCATTTCAAAGATGCCATTGCCTTCGGTGCGCGGCAGAACAGCGCCGAAAAGATCACCCTGCAAAATCCTGTGATCGCGAACTGTATCGACCGCATCGAACGTCGTTGGCCGTTGCCGGTGCCGAGCGACGAATTGTTCCCGCGCTCGACTTTGTCCGCAATCGCGGGCGATTTATTCCTGCGCTGTGCGCTGGAGACCGTGCCCCTGCGCGGGGTGCCGCTGGAACGATTTCTCACGCCGTTGCGCGCGGCTCTCACCGGCCACGTGCATTCAAATGTCTTCGACGAGACGACAATCGATCCCGATCTCATCGCGTTGTTGTTGGCCGTCGCGCAGCAATGCTTCATCAATGAATATGTGTTCGCGCAAAGCGAGCAAGAATCGCAAAAGGCGAACCAATTGCGCGACCACTTGCTGCGGAAGTCGCGAACGGGGGAAAGGATCTCGTCGCCCCTGCTGGCCGCTGTCGCCGCTCATTTTCCGCTGCACGCTTTGCCGGAGGCGCCGCCGCTATTGGCGCGAGAGTGGCCCAATTCGACCGCGGCGCTGGTGCGCCAACAGCTGATCGAACCGTTGCAAGAGAGCGAGGACCGCGCGCGCATTCCCTTGCTCACGTCCGTCGACGATGCCGTCTCCCTCGCGGTCATGCGGCAATACGAGGAAAATCCCTACCCGCGCTGGACCATCAATCCCCTCGCCGTATTCGCCGGCGACCGTAAAATGGGCGCGGCGGCAAGCGGCAGTTCGCAGGCCGTCAGGGACATCTTACTGGCCGGCTGCGGCAGCGGCCAGCATGCGTTCGACGCCGCGCAGCATTATCCGAGCGCGCAAATTCTGGCCGTCGATGTGAGCCTGCCCAGTCTCGCTTACGCGCGGCGAAAGACGCGCGAGGCCGGTTTGAGCAATGTCGAATACGCGCAGGCCGATATTTTGAAGCTGGGCACCATCGGCCGCCGCTTCGATCGCATCGAGGCGGTGGGCGTCTTGCATCACCTCGCCGAGCCGGAGCAAGGCTGGCGCGCCTTGTTGTCGTTGCTGCGGCCGCAGGGTGAGATGCGCGTAGGGCTCTACAGCGAGACTGCGCGGCGCGGCGTCGTCGCCGCCCGCGCGTTGATCGCCGAGCGCGGTTACCGTCCGACAGCGGAGGATATTCGCAAATGCCGGCAGGAAATCCTGCGCGGCTACGATGAACCCCGCTGGTCGAGACTGATCGAATTTGCCGACTTCTACAGCATGAGCGGATGCCGGGATTTGTTATTCAACGTCATGGAGCACAGGTTCACCATTCCGAGAATCCGGTCGTTCCTCGACGATCAGAACCTGGCGTTTTTAGGCTTCGAGATCGATCCGTCGCTCATCGAAAGGTTTCAGCAGCGATTTCCGGGCGCTGCCGCGCTGACGAATCTCGATCACTGGCAGGCTTTTGAAGCGGAAAATCCGCAGACCTTCCGCCATATGTACGTATACTCGGTGCGGAAAGCCTAAGCTACGCGTTCAACCGCCGCGGCCGCACCGGCCGGGCCCGTTCCGTGCCTGGCTTCTCGTCGAACAATTCGGCGAGCTTTTCGGTCATCACGCCGCCAAGCTCCTCGGCATCGACGATCGTGACGGCGCGCCGGTAATAGCGCGTCACGTCATGGCCGATGCCGATGGCGATCAATTCGACCGGCGAGCGGGTTTCGATGTCCTCGATGATCCAACGCAGATGGCGTTCGAGATAATTGCCGGGATTGACCGACAGTGTCGAATCGTCGACCGGAGCGCCATCTGAAATCATCATCAGGATTTTTCGCGTCTCCGACCGCGCCAACAGCCGCTTGTGCGCCCAGTCGAGCGCCTCGCCGTCGATGTTCTCCTTGAGCAGGCCTTCGCGCATCATCAGTCCGAGATTTTTGCGCGCCCGCCGCCACGGCGCGTCGGCCGCCTTGTAGATGATGTGGCGCAGATCGTTGAGTCGTCCCGGATTGGGCGGCTTGCCCTGGGCGAGCCAGGCTTCCCGCGATTGCCCGCCCTTCCAGGCCCGCGTGGTGAAGCCGAGGATTTCCACCTTGACGCCGCAGCGCTCCAATGTGCGCGCCAGGATATCGGCGCAGGTCGCCGCCACCGTGATTGGGCGGCCGCGCATCGAGCCGGAATTGTCGAGCAAGAGCGTGACGACCGTATCGCGAAAATCGGTGTCCTTTTCGCGCTTGAACGACAACGGATGCGTCGGGTCGACAATGACGCGCGGCAGGCGCGCCGGATCGAGCAAGCCCTCTTCGAGGTCGAATTCCCAGGCGCGGTTCTGCTGCGCAAGCAGCAGCCGCTGCAGCCGATTGGCAAGCCGCGCGACCACCCCTTGCAAATGCGAAAGCTGCTTGTCGAGATAGCCCCGCAGCCGGTCGAGTTCCTCCGGCTCGCACAGTTCCTCCGCGCCAACCGTCTCGTCGAACCTGGCGGTGAACGGCCGATAATCCGGGCCCCGTGGTTCATTGCGTTGATGGCGCGGCCGCCACGGCTCGGCGGCGGTTTCCGAATCGCCCAGTTCGGCGTCGTCGGCCATTTCGGCGGAAGGCGCGTCGACCGCTTCCGAAGCGCTGTCGGGCAGTTCGTCGGCCGAAGCCTCGGTCTCGGCGCTCATCTGATCGCTCTCGGCGGAATCTGATGCCTCGCCATCCTGGCCGGATTCGTCTTTCTGGTTCTGCTCCTCGCCCTCTTCGCCGTCGTCCTCGTCGGTTTCGCTCGAGCGATCCTCGCCCATGTCGAGGCAGTCGAGGAGATCGTGCACCACGTCGCCGAAGCGGCGCTGGTCGTTGACGAAGCGTTCGAGCCGATCGAGATCGCGGCCGGCCCGTTCTTCGATCAGAGGCCGCCACAGATCGACGAGCTTGCGCGCGGCTGCGGGCGGCATCTCCCCGGTCAGGCGCTCGCGCACGATCATGGCCAGCGCGTCCTCGATCGGCGCATCGGCGCGATCGGTGATGTCTTCGAACTTGCCGCGGTGGAAGCGGTCGTCGAGCATGGCGGCGAGATTTTTCGCAACGCCGCCCATGCGCCGCGCGCCGATCGCCTCGACGCGGGCTTGTTCCACCGCTTCGAACACCGCGCGCGCCTGCTGGCCGCCAGGGGTCAGTTTGCGATGCACCGCCGGATCGTGACAGGCAAGCCGCAGCGCGATCGAGTCGGCATGGCCGCGCACGATCGCGGCCTCCCGCTCGTTGAGCCGACGCGGCGGCTCCGGCAGACGGGCCTTGCCGCCGACCAGGCCGGGACGCTCGGAGGCGAAATTCACTTCGAGATCGCCCTTGCCGGCGATCGCGCGCATGCAAACGCCGACGGCGCGCTTGAACGGCTCGGTCGGTGCTTCCTTGGGGGTGCTTTTCGGCTTGATATTGGAGGTCATGAGAGCCGATGGGGGTGGTTGTTTTCCATTCGTCAGTGGGGCGGCGTGAGCCCGGCCCAGCCGTATATTTCGCGGGTCAAGGCGTCGACGAGATCGGGGCGGTCGACACCGGCGAGATCGTCACGCACCGGAAACCCGCCCAGCGCGAGACAATATGACAGCAGGCCATAGGCCGGACGATAGGATTTCAATGCTTGTGGGTCCACCACGACAGTTTGGCCCGGAATGCACGGCGTAATCTCGTCGCGCTGATAGATCGCGTCGAAACCGGAGAGCCGCCACACCTGTTGGCGCCGCTCAGCGCGAAACAGGAACCGCGCATAGCTCGACAACATGACATCCATCCCTTTCAGCGTGAACGGGATGTCGATGACGCCGGCGAGTTGTGCAATTGCGCGGTCGCCCGCCAGCGTGACGAGGATCGGGCCGAGCCGATGGGTCGCTTGCACGTTTCGCGCGGCCATTTCCTTCGAACGGCGAACGAATTCCGGGCCGCTGGCATTGATCCAACTGATCCGCACCATTGAATCGTCGTGGAAGCAATCGCGCATCTGCTCCCACAGTCCGAGATCGCGGCTGAGCCGTTCGCGCAGAACCAACTGGGAGACAGCCGACACGTCGGCCGCGTCGAGAAGCGGCCCGGGCATGGAATCGGCCACGCGCTATCTCCCCATCATTCTCGGCGCCATTCCGACGCTGCAGCCCGGACGTTCAGCTCAACGCCACGTTCAGCGCCGATTCCGGCAATTCCTGCCCGAAGCAGCGCTGATAGAATTCGGCGACCAGCGGCCGTTCCAATTCGTCGCATTTGTTGACGAAGGTCAGCCTGAAGGCGAAACCGATATCGTTGAAGATTTCGGAATTTTCGGCCCAGATGATCACCGTGCGCGGGCTCATTACCGTCGAAATATCGCCGTTCATGAAGGCATTGCGCGTCAGGTCGGCGACGCGGACCATCTTGCCGACGATGTCGCGGCCCTCGGCGTTCTGAAAGTGCTTTGCCTTGGCGAGCACGATCTCGACCTCGTTGTCGTGCGGCAGATAATTCAGCGTGGTGACGATCGACCAGCGGTCCATCTGACCCTGGTTGATCTGCTGGGTGCCGTGATAGAGGCCCGAAGTGTCGCCGAGGCCGATGGTGTTCGCGGTCGCGAACAAGCGGAATGCCGGATGCGGCTTGATCACCTTGTTCTGGTCGAGCAGCGTCAACCGCCCCGAGGATTCGAGCACCCGCTGGATGACGAACATGACGTCGGGACGCCCGGCGTCGTATTCGTCGAAGCACAACGCAACGTTGTTCTGCAGCGCCCATGGTAGTATGCCGTCGCGGAACTCGGTGACCTGCATGCCCTCGCGGATGACGATGGCGTCCTTGCCGATCAGATCGACGCGGCTGATGTGACTGTCGAGATTGACGCGCACGCACGGCCAGTTGAGCCGCGCCGCGACCTGCTCAATATGCGTCGATTTGCCGGTGCCGTGATACCCGGTGACGATGACGCGGCGGTTTCGGGCGAAGCCTGCGAGAATGGCAAGCGTGGTCGGCCTGTCGAACCGGTAATCCGGATCGACGTCGGGTACGTGCTCGTCCGGCTCCGAATAGGCCGGCACTTCGAGATCACTGTCGATTCCGAATACTTGGCGGATCGAAACCTTCATATCCGGCAGCCCGGACGGTGTGTCAGTTGCGAGGCTCATTATTCCTCCGTGCCCTCGGCAAGGAACTTGGTAGGTCCGAGGCGCGAAACTGGGACGCTACTCTAGCGTCACCGGCGGTCGGATTGGGAGCTACATCTAGCAGAAACGCCCAAGTCGATGAAAGCCGCCCTGCCCCCACCCTCGCGCCTCAGCAGAAACCGCCCGATTTCAGGTAGTTATAGGCCTGGATGATCTCCCGCAGCTGGGCTTCGGAGCCACGATCCCCACCATTGGCGTCGGGATGGTGGCGTTTCACCAAGGTCTTGAATTTAGACTTGATATCGGCGCGCTTGGCGTCCGCTTCAAGGCCAAGCACTTCCAATGCCTGCCGCTGCGCATTGAAAATCTTGCGCTCCTCCGGCGCCATCCGGGCATGGCCGCCCGGCTTCGCACCGGCCTCGCCGAATAGCGAAAACGGATCGTCGGCCGGCCAATCGGCGCCGCGAAATTCCTTGCCGGCGCGCTTGCCGCGTTTGCCGCCGATCGAGCCCATTTTCCAGGTCGGACGATGCCCGGTGAGCGCGTCCTTCTGGTATTTCTGGACCGCGTCGTCGCTCATGCCGGCGAAGAAATTGTAAGAACTGTTGTATTCGCGCACGTGTTCGAGGCAAAACCGCCAATATTCCGAGGCGCGCAGCCGGCCTTTCGGCGCTCGATGGGTCGCCGGGGCGTCACAGCGCGGCCATTGGCAGGGCGGCAGCTCTGCGCGCAGGCGGCGGTCCCGGTCGGGCTTGACCCGGATCCGATCAAACAGCGGCGAATTGGTTTTCATCATTCCGATTATGAGGGTGCGTCGATGGCAGCTTCAAGACTTGACAGGACCGAATGTCCGCTTCGCGGACATTGACGTTAAGGCTCCACTCTCGCTAAGCCAGCGCGGCAAGGAAATAGAACGATGGGAATGCAGGACATCATTGCGACCAAGCTCGAAGCGGCTTTCGCACCGGAGAGTCTGCATGTCGAGGATGAATCCCATTTACACGAAGGTCACGGCGGGCACCAGCCGGGCGGCGAGAGCCATTATCGGCTCTATATCGTGTCGGAAGCGTTCCGCGGGAAGAGCCGGCTCGAACGCCATCGCATGATCAATGCGGCGCTCTCCCGCGAGCTTGCCGGCGGGGTCCATGCGCTGGCCATCCACGCCCAGGCGCCGGGCGAGAGCGTGTAGCCCGCAACGCCGACTATCGGATTTCGCTGACGTTCATTCCCGGCTGGCGGTTGCTTCCGCGGCTTGCGGCTCCGACACTTCCTCGCCCTCGCGCAGCAGCCCCATCAGATCGAGCCGATCCGTGAACATCGCGAGTTTGCCGTCGGCGGTGCGCGGCCATTGGTCCTGCGGCCGGTCCCAGTACAGTTCGACGCCGTTGTCGTCGGGATCGCGCAGATAGAGCGCCTCGCTGACGCCGTGGTCGGAGGCGCCCTCAAGCGGAATTTTCGCTTCGATGAGCCGGCGCAGGGCGTCAGCGAGCCGGGCCCGCGTCGGATAAAGTACGGCGAGATGGTAGAGGCCGGTGGTGCCTTGCGGTGGCGGCGGGCCGCCGCGGCTCTCCCAGGTGTTGAGCCCGATGTGATGATGATAGCCGCCGGCCGAGATGAAGGCCGCCTGCGGTCCGATGCGCTGCATCAATTCGAATCCAAGCACGCCGCAATAGAAGCCGAGCGCGCGGTCGAGATCGGCGACCTTCAGATGCACGTGGCCGATGCGGACACCGGGATCGATCGGGAGTGTTGGCAAATCGCTCTGCCTTTCAGCCTGTCTTTGCCGACACCTTGCGTGCCAGCGGCGCGACGCGCAAGGCGGTGATGCGGTTGCGGCTCTTACGCAAGACCTGGAAGCGGAAGCCGTGGAAGGTGAAACTCTGTCCCGGTTCCGGGATCGATCGCGATTCGTGGATGACGACGCCGGCGATCGTGGTCGCTTCGTCGTCGGGGATATTCCAGTCCATCGCCCGGTTGAGATCGCGCACCGGCACCGCACCGTCGACATTGACCGATCCGTCCGGCAGGATACGCACGCCCGGAACCGCGATGTCGTGCTCGTCGCTGATGTCGCCGACGATTTCCTCGACGATGTCTTCGAGCGTCACCAGGCCTTCGAGTTCGCCGTATTCGTCGACCACGAGCGCGAACGGCGTCTTGCGATGGCGAAATGCCTTGAGCTGCTCGTAGAGCGGCGTGGTGTCCGGCACGAACCATGGCGGCTTGGCCAGCGCCGCGATATCGAGCTTGGCGGCGTCGCCGCCCGCCGCGTCCAAGGCGCGCCAGACTTCCTTGGCATGCAGCACGCCGATGACGTTATCGGGCGAGCCGCGCCACAGCGGGATACGCGTCACGCCGGCGGCCAGGATGGCGTCGATCAGCTCGCGCGGCGGCTCGTCGGCATCGAGCATCACCATCTTGGTGCGATGGACCATCACGTCGTAGACCGCGAGGTCGCGCAGATCGAGCAGGCCTCCCATCATGTCGCGGTCGAGCTTTTCAACGACGCCGGCGCGATGCATGAGATCGACGGCGCCGCGCAATTCCTCGCTCGGCGAGAGGATCGACTGGATAGTGCCGGTCGGCATGCCGAGGCCGCGCAGCATGATCCGCACCAGCCACTCCACGGCCCGCAACAGCGGCGAGAACCAGCGCACCGTGCACTGGACCGGCTGCGCCACCGCCAGCGCCATGCGATCGGGCGCATTGAAGGCGGCGGTCTTCGGCAGCACTTCGGCGAGGATGAAGATCAACAAGGTCATGACGAAGGTGGCGTAGATTTCGCCGGCCTGACCGAAGAACGCGAGCAGCAAGCCCGTCGTCAAAGTAGACGCCGCGATATTGGTGAAGTTGTTGGCGAACAGAATCGCGCCGAGGAACCGCTCGCGGGTGGCCAACAGCCGATTGACGATGCCGGCGTCGCGGTTGCCCTGCTTTTCCAGCCGCGCCATGGCGGCGCGCGACGACGCGGTCAGCGCCGTCTCGCTTGCCGAGAAGAACGCCGAAATTAGCAGACAGATTACGACCGCAAGGACGGTCAGCCAGTCGATAACGCTCATCGCTCCGCAAGCTTCTCGCTGAGAAACGCACGCACCGTGCGTGGATCGACGCCGGCTTCGATGAAAGCTGAGCCGATGCCCCGCACCAGGATGAATGTAAGCATCCCGCGTTTCACTTTCTTGTCTTGCGCAATAAGTTCCATCAATCGGTCGACATCCGGCAGCGGACCGGGAATGTCACCGAGCGTCGTCGGCAAACCGACTTCGGCCAGATGTCGAATGGCCCGTTCGGCCTCGGCCACCGACAATAGGCCTTGGCGCGCCGAGAACGCGAAAGCGAGCGCCATACCCGCGGCAACGGCTTCGCCGTGCAGCAGCCGGTCGGAGAAGCCGCAGGCCGCTTCCAGCGCATGGCCGAAAGTATGACCGAGATTGAGGAGCGCCCGTTCGCCGGTCTCGCGCTCGTCGCGGGCGACAATCGCGGCCTTCGCGCGGCAAGCGACCGCGATGGCGTGCTCGCGCGCAGGACTTCCGGATGAACCGCCGGCAAAAACCTCGCGCCAATGAGCTTCGAGCCAAGCGAAAAAGCCGGCGTCGCCGAGGAGGCCGTATTTGACGAGTTCGGCATAGCCGGCGCGGAATTGGCGCGCCGGCAGCGCATCGAGCGAGGCGGTGTCGGCGAGCACCAGGATCGGCTGATGGAACGCGCCGATCAGATTCTTGCCGTGTGCGGAATTGATCGCGGTCTTGCCGCCGACCGACGAGTCGACCTGCGCCAACAGTGTAGTCGGCACCTGCACATAATCGAGGCCGCGCCGCGCCACCGCCGCGACAAAACCGGCAAGATCGCCAATGACGCCGCCACCGAGCGCAACCACGAGGTCGCCGCGCTCGATATGCGAGGCGATGATGGCCTCGCAGACCTGCTCGAATACGCGGAAGCTCTTCGAGGCTTCGCCAGGCGGCACGACGATGCTAAAGGCCGCCACACGCGCGTGGTCGAGCGCGGTTTTGGCGGTGCCGAGAAGATGATGCGCCACGTTCTCGTCGGTGACGATAAAGGCCTTGGCGCCCGGCCGCAGCGCGGCGATGCGCGCGCCGAGCGACGCGATGACGCCGCGACCGATGACGATGTCGTAGCTGCGCGCGCCGAGTGCGACGGCGACTGTGGTGGCGTCATTGCGGATCGGTGCCGTCATGCGCCGGCCCTTTGTTGCGACGGCGCATCGAGGAAAGCAGCGAGCGCGTTCACGATCTCGGTCACGCTGGTTTCGTGCGGAACTTCCCGCGACGGCACCGTGAGATCGGCTTGTGCATAGACCGGCGAACGCTCGGCCAGCAATTGCCGCAAGGTCGCGGCCGGGTCGGCGGTTGCCAGCATCGGACGTTCGCTTTTGCGCTTGCTGATACGGCGCATCAGCACGTCGACGTCGGCGTTGAGCCAGATCGAAACGCCCTTGGCCTTGATCGCCGCGCGCGTGTCCGCGTTCATGACCGCGCCGCCGCCGGTTGCCAGGACCTGCGGTCCGCCCTCGAGAAGGCGCGCGATGACCCGCGCCTCGCCGCTGCGGAAAGCGGCCTCGCCATGACGGGCGAAAATGTCGGCGATGGTCATTCCGGCGGCCTTTTCGATTTCGCTATCGGCGTCGACGAACGGCACGCCGAGGCGAACGCCGAGGCGGCGGCCGATCGACGATTTGCCGACCCCCATCATGCCGACCAGCACGATCGAACGACGCTCCAAGCGCGCCAGAATCGCGGCCGCCGAAGCCGAAGCGGTCATGTCGTTTTGTAACGCAATATCAGTCATTTAGCTCACAATTCCCGGATCCGATCGGCAGCCCCGCGAATGCACCCCGGCATGCCGGATGGCTTACCGGATCGCTCGCCCGATCAGGCTACAGGTCCCTTGCCAGCCTTGGCCGAACATGATCGTACTCGGTCCCGTTCGCCGGCACCAATGGGATGAGCGCGGGCACCTGACGATGCCGAGCCTGCTACGATTACTCGCAGTCATCGCCGTAATCTTTGCTGTCGTCTACGGCGGTCTATACGCGCTTGCGCATTACGTGCAACCCAAGCCGCGCGAGATCTCCGTGACGATCCCGCCCGACAAGTTTTTCAAGGACCGCTGAGATCGACGATGGCACGCGCAACGGCGCCGAGGAGGGTGCCAGCACCGGCGAGAGCGGCGCGACACGCCGACGACCGGCTCATCGCGCTCTATCTCGATATGTTGGCCGCGGAGCGCGGCGCGGGCACCAATACCCTCGCTGCTTACCGCCGCGATCTTGATGATTTTTCCGCTTACCTTCAGGAGGCGGGCCGTCCCATCGCCAAGGCCGATACCGACAATCTGCGCGCCTATCTCGCCGCGCTGTCCCGGCGCGGTTTGCAGACAACGACCCAGGCGCGGCGGCTCTCCGCGATCCGGCAGCTTTACCGGTTCCTCTACGCCGAAGGCTATCGCGCCGACGATCCCGCGGCCGTGCTCGAAGGACCAAAGCGGGCGCGCGCCTTGCCGAAAACGCTCTCGCTTTCCGAGGTCGATCATTTGCTGGGCGTCGCCGGGACATGCGATCCGGCGGCGCCATTCCCCGTTCGGCTGCGCGCGGCGCGGCTCGCTTGCCTTGTCGAAGTCCTGTACGCGACCGGATTGCGGGTCTCCGAGCTTGTGGCTTTGCCGCTCTCGGCCGCGCGCAAGGACGCGCGCGTCATCGTCGTGCGCGGCAAGGGCAACAAGGAACGGCTGGTGCCGCTCAACGACGCGGCCAAGCGCGCCATGACGGAGTATCTCGCGCTGCTCACGCAGCCGGAACGCCCCCTCCCCCACGGTGGGGGGAAGCAACAGAGGGAGTGGCTGTTTCCGTCGTTCGGCGAGAGCCGCCACCTCACGCGCCAGCATTTTGCCCGCGAGCTGAAAGCGCTCGCCGCCGCGGCCGGACTGCGCGCTGCGCAGATCAGCCCGCACGTGTTGCGCCATGCTTTTGCCAGTCACCTCCTGCACAATGGCGCCGATCTGCGCGTGGTGCAGACGCTGCTCGGGCACGCCGACATTTCGACGACCCAAATCTATACTCATGTGCTGGAAGAACGCCTCAAAAGCCTGGTGCGCGACTTGCACCCGCTGGCGCAAGAATAATATGGCAAGACACATGGACCTCATCCCTTGCTTGACTTCCGCGAGGTGGGCGGGCGAGTTAGATCGCCTTGCGGTCCAATCGCTCCATCGTTTTGGTACAAGTTGCCCGCGTGATGCGTAGCTATCTCGATTTCGAAAAGCCGGTGGCCGAACTCGAGGCCAAGGTGGAAGAATTGCGCGCGCTGCAATCAGGCGGCGACGCCATTGCCATCAGCGAGGAAATCAACCGCATCGAGGGCAAAGCGGCGCTGGCGCTCAAGGAACTCTATACCGGACTGACGCCGTGGCAGAAGACGCAGGTAGCGCGGCACCCGCAACGGCCGCATTGCCTCGATTACATCGCGGCGCTGATCGAGGACTTTGTGCCGTTGGCCGGCGACCGTAAATACGGCGAGGACGCGGCGATCGTCGGCGGCTTCGGCCGCTTCCGCGGCGGGGTGGTCTGCGTCATCGGCCATGAAAAAGGCTCCGACACCGAGTCCCGCCTCAAGCACAATTTCGGCATGGCGCGTCCCGAAGGCTACCGCAAGGCGGCACGGCTGATGGCGATGGCCGACCACTTCGACGTGCCGGTGATCGCGCTGATCGACACCGCCGGCGCCTATCCGGGTATCGGGGCGGAGGAGCGCGGTCAGGCCGAGGCCATTGCCCGTTCCACCGCAGCCTGCCTCGAAATCGGCGTGCCGAATATTGCCGCGGTGATCGGCGAGGGCGGCTCGGGCGGCGCCATAGCGATCGCGACCGCCAATCGCGTGTTGATGCTCGAACATGCGATCTACAGCGTGATTTCGCCCGAGGGGGCGGCCTCGATCCTGTGGCGCGATACCGCGAAAGCGCAGGAAGCGGCGTCCAACATGAAGATCACCGCCCAGGATCTGGTGCGGTTCGGGGTCGTGGACGCAATCGTGCCGGAACCGACCGGCGGCGCGCATCGCGATCCAGGCGCGGCAATCGCCGCGGCCGGCGAGGCGATCGGCGCGGCGCTTTCCGAATTGCACGGCCTCGACCGCACCACGATCGTGCGGCTGCGGCGCGAAAAGTTTTTGGCGATCGGCCGGACGCTCGCCTGACGCCGGTCCTGCCGTGGTCGGGATATTCAGCGAGAGCTCTGCCACAATCTCGCCCGGATTGCCGCCCCGATCGCGCTTGCCCCGGCTAAATTATTGGTTTTGCCGGTCAAATCTGAAATTAATTTACCATTAATTCAATGCATGCGTGGTCAACGGGAGGACCGACATGCGGCTGCCTTGCGAAAGCCACCTCTTATGGATAACCATTACGCAAGTGATGGCACGGGGATGATCCATCTGTCGGGGAATATTGCCGTGATCCGCGCCTGCGTTGTCAGGGCACTTTCTTGGTGTGTGCCGAGCTTGCGTATCGCCACGACATCGGTGGCGCTCGCGGGCGCGTTGGCGCTTGCCGGCTGTTACGGCGAGGAAGGCTATCAGTTGCCGACCCGGGCAATGAAGGAGCTGTCGCCGGAAATGCTGGCGATGCTCGATCAGAAAAACATGCCGAAGGACTCGCCGATCCTGGTACGCGTATTCAAGGAGGAATCGGAGCTCGAAGTCTGGAAACAGGATACGACCGGCCAGTACCAGTTGCTGAAAGTCTATCCGATCTGCCGCTGGTCGGGCGAGCTGGGGCCGAAGAAGGCCGAAGGTGACCGCCAAGCGCCCGAGGGATTCTATGCGATCACCCCGGGATTGATGAATCCCAATTCCAACTACTATCTCGCCATCAATATGGGCTTCCCCAATGCCTACGACAAAGCGAACGGCTATAGCGGCGGGTTCCTGATGATCCATGGCGACTGCTCGTCGCGCGGTTGCTATGCCATGACCGACGAGCAGATCGGCGAAATCTATTCGCTGGCGCGCGAATCCTTTCTCGGCGGCGAGAAGTCGTTCCAGATCCAGGCCTATCCGTTCCGCCTGACGCCGGCGAACCTCGCCCGTCATCGCACCAATCCGAATACTCCGTTCTGGACGATGCTCAAGGAAGGCAACGACCACTTCTTGGTGACTCACCTCGAACCCAAGGTCGATGTCTGCGAACGGCACTATGTGTTCGATGCGCAGCCGCCGGCGAATTCGACAAAACCACTGGTCTTCAGTCCGAGCGGCCGCTGCCCGGCCTACGAAGTTCCGCAGGACATTGCCGGCCCGGCATTGGAGAAGCAGCGCAATGACGACTATCAGCTGGCCCAATTGATCAAGGACAACGCACCGGTCGCGCCGATCACGATGGGAACCGACGGCGGCATGAACCGGGTATTTGTCGCCAAGCTCGAAACCACCGCTCCGGTCTACGACAATGAGGGGCACGTGCACGCGCCGCCGATTCATCCGGGCATGCCGCCGCCGACGTTAAGCGGGCCGCGTGAGAACCCGGAGACCGGGGCGCTCAAGACGGCGTCCTCCGACTCGTCCGGCGGTTTGTTCGGCGGCCTGTTTAACGCCAAGGCCAGCACGGCGCCGAGCCAGACGGCGATTGCCGAGCCTAGTCAGGACGGCCATTCGAACTTCTTCGGCAATCTGTTCAAGCCGAAAAACGATGCCGCCCAAAAGCCGCCCGCCCAGGCGCCAGGAATCGCGCTGGCCGGCTTAACGCCGACGGCCGAGCCGCGCAAAGCCGAGCCGGCAAAGACGGAAGTGGCAAAGACCGAAGCGCCAAAGTCGGCCCCGCAAATGGCCGCGCCGCAGAACCCGGCGCCGCAGGTCGCGCAAGCGCCGCGGCCCAAGACGCAGCCCGATAGGTTGCAGCAAGACGCCAATTCAGCGCCCCCGGCCGCGAACAGCGGCGGCCTGATCAAGGGCGCTCAGCCCGTAGTGCCGACCGGCACCTTCGACGGTCGCTGGGCGGGATTGCAGTAACGGCAAGCAACGATCAGTCATCGGTCATCAGAGCCGAAAGCTACGCTCGGACGGCCGACTTCCGACCGCTCACTCGCCTCACACGTAGCGCCCGTGGCAATGCTTGAATTTCTTGCCTGAGCCGCAGGGGCAAGCCTCGTTGCGGCCGACCTTGCCCCAGCTTTGCGGATCCTGCGGATTGCGGGCGGCGGCTGACGACGCGGTCGCGTGCTGAGCGCGTGCCGTCGCCGCACTGGCGGCAGCACCGGGCGTCGCCCCGATGCCGTGGCGCGCGAGCGTTTCGGCGCCGGCCAAAGCAAGCGCCATTTCGTCTTCGCCGGTCGTCGGATCGACTTTGTGCGCCGCCATGGCAGGAAGCGCTTCAGGCTGCTGCGGCGGCGCCGCCTGGATCTCCACTCGCATCAACTGGGCGGTGACCGCCTCGCGCAGGCTCTGGCTCATGGCCTCGAACAGGCTGAACGATTCCGCCTTGTATTCGTTGAGCGGATCGCGCTGGCCGTAGCCGCGCAGTCCGATCACCTGGCGCAGATGATCGAGCATGACAAGGTGCTCGCGCCAGAGGTGGTCGAGCGTTTGCAGCAGGACCGATTTCTCGACGTAACGGATGACCTCGGGACCCCATTGCGCCACCTTGCCCGCCATGTGCTCGTCGGCGCGGCGTTCGACGCGCGAAAATATTTCCTCGTCGGCGATGCCCTCTTCCTTGGCCCATTCGTCGACCGGCAGATCAAGTCCGAGCACGCGCTTGAGTTCCTCGCGCAAACCCACCGCATCCCATTGTTCCGGATAGGCATTTTCCGGCACGTGCTTGGCGACCAGATCGTCGATCACGTTGTGGCGCATGTCGGCGACCACCTCGCCTACGGTCTTATCTTCCATCCATTCGACGCGCTGATCGAAGATGACCTTGCGCTGATCGTTCATGACATTGTCGAACTTCAAGATGTTCTTGCGGATATCGAAGTTGCGGGCCTCGACCTTCTGCTGCGCCTTTTCAAGCGCCTTGTTGATCCAGGGATGGATGATCGCTTCGTTTTCCTTCAGCCCCAGCTTGGTCAACATACCGTCGAGCTTGTCGGTGCCGAAGATGCGCATCAAATCGTCGTCAAGCGATAGAAAGAACTTGGAGTGACCCGGGTCCCCTTGCCGTCCCGAACGGCCACGCAGCTGATTGTCGATGCGACGGCTTTCGTGGCGCTCGGTGCCGAGCACGTAGAGCCCGCCGGCGGCGAGCGCCTTCTCCTTCAGGCGCGCGACCTGGGCGCGAATCTCGGCGGCGCGCGGGCTTTTGTCGCGCGCCTGCCAGTCCTCGACGTCGGCCAATTCCTGGCGGATGCGCATATCGGCATTGCCGCCGAGCTGGATGTCGGTGCCGCGGCCAGCCATGTTGGTCGCGATCGTAATCGCGCCGGGCACGCCGGCCTGGGAGACGATATAGGCCTCCTGTTCGTGATAGCGGGCGTTGAGGATGGCGAACACCTTGGCCTTGGAGGCGCCCTCGTCGCCGGAATAAAGCGCGGCAAAGGCATTGGGATCGGAGAAGTCGTGCTGCTCCCAGCCATGCTGGCGCAGCATTTCCGCAAGCTGCTCGGATTTCTCGATCGAGGTCGTGCCGACCAGCACCGGCTGGCCGCGCCCCTTGCAATCCTCGATCAGCGTCAGGATCGCCCGGAACTTCTCGGTGGAAGTGCGGTAGACCTCGTCATCGTCGTCGATGCGGATCATCGTTTTGTTGGTCGGAATCTCCAGAACCTCGAGATTGTAAATGTCCTGTAGCTCCTCGGCTTCGGTCAAGGCCGTGCCGGTCATGCCGGCGAGCTTCTCGTACATCCGGAAATAATTCTGGAACGTGATCGAGGCGAGCGTCTGGTTTTCCGGCTGGATCGGCTGATGTTCCTTGGCTTCGAGCGCCTGATGCAGTCCTTCCGAATAGCGCCGGCCCGGCATCATGCGGCCGGTGAACTCGTCGATGATCACGACCTCGCCGTTGCGCACGATGTAGTCCTTGTCGCGCTGGAACAGCTTGTGCGCGCGCAGGGCCTGGTTGACGTGATGGACGACCGAGACGTTCTCGACGTCGTAAAGCGAGTCCGATTTGAGCTGCCCGGCATCGCGCAGCAAGGTCTCCATCTTCTCCATGCCGGCTTCGGTGAGATTGACGGTGCGCTGCTTTTCGTCGAGTTCGTAATCGGCCTTGTCGAGCTTCGGAATATATCCGTCGATGGTGTTGTAGAATTCCGAGCGGTCGTCGAGCGGACCGGAAATGATCAGCGGGGTGCGCGCCTCGTCGATCAGGATCGAATCGACTTCGTCGACGATGGCGTAGCTGTGCCCGCGCTGGACCATGTCCTCGAGCCGATACTTCATGTTGTCGCGCAGATAGTCGAAGCCGAGCTCGTTATTGGTGCCGTAGGTGACATCGCAATCGTATTGCCGCTTGCGCTCGTCGTCCTGCAGGCCATGCACGATGACGCCGACGCTCAAGCCCAGGAACTTGTAGATCTGACCCATCCATTCGGCGTCGCGCTTGGCGAGATAATCGTTGACGGTGACGACATGCACGCCGCGGCCGGCGAGCGCGTTGAGATAGACCGGCAACGTGGCGACGAGCGTCTTGCCTTCGCCGGTCTTCATTTCGGAGATCTTGCCTTCATGCAGCACCATGCCGCCGATCATCTGCACGTCGAAATGACGCTGGCCGAGGCTGCGCTTGGCCGCCTCGCGCACCGTGGCAAACGCCGGCACCAGAATATCGTCGAGGGTTTTCCCCTCGGCCAGTTGCTTCCTGAATTCCTCGGTGCGCGCCCGCACGGCATCGTCGGAAAGACCCTCGATTTCAGCTTCCAGCGCGTTGATCTCCTCGACCCGGGGCCGATAAGCGCGGATACGGCGGTCATTGGAGGAGCCGAACAGCTTGCGGGCGACTGCGCCGATCATCGCATCATCATCCTTCTAGATTTCGGGCTTCCCGCCCTGCGGCCTCGATCAGCACGATCCTAATTCGACGTAATCCGAAAATCGGTTCCCCGATCATGCATTCGCTTCTATCCTGAGCTTCGCGGTGAGGCGGGCCAACACGCGGAAAATGCGGCGCTTTTCGGGCTTCGGCAAGGCGACTGAACGTCCCAAGCTCTGGGCGAGAGATAGGAGGGGGTGGGTTTCCTGTCAATGCGACCGTCACGGACGACGGCGGTCACGCGCTCGTTAGACGGCGGCATCATTCCGCCATTGCCAAAAAAGGGCAATTCGGCGAGTGTCCGCGCCGACCCCGGACCGCAGCTTGGGTCCGATACCCCATAAAATCGCGGCGATCTACCGCCGCGGCAAAGGACCTCGTTCTATGGCCTCCACTCGTTTGCCTGTCGCGCGCGCGCTCGGCGCGGTTGCGCTCGCCGCCTTTCTCTTCGTACCGTTCGCCGCGGCGTGGACTCAGGAATCCGATCCGGTCGTCGCCCGCGCCAACGGCGTCGATATCCGGCAGAGCGATCTTACGCTCGCCGAGGATGAAGTCGGCGCCAGCATGCAGCAAATACCGCCGGAGCAGAAGCGCGACTACCTCATCAGCTATCTCGCCGACGTCGTCGTCCTGGCGCAGACCGCGGAGCAGCAGAAGCTCGCCGACCGCGCCGACGTCAAGCATCGCCTCGAATTCGCGCGCAACAAGGTGCTGATGGAGGCGCTCCTGCAGAATGCCGGCCAAGCCGGCGTGACCGACGAGGCGATGCGCAAGGTCTATGACGACGCCGTCAAGCAGATGCCGAGCGAGCAGGAGGTGCATGCGCGCCATATCCTGGTTCCGACCGAAGACGAAGCCAAGGCGATCGAAGCCGAACTGAAAAATGGCGCTGATTTCGCCACTCTCGCCAAAGCAAAATCGAAGGATCCCGGCGCCGCCGATGGCGGCGATCTCGGCTATTTCACCAAAGACCAGATGGTGCCGGAATTCTCCGAGGTCGCTTTCAAACTCGACAAGGGCCAGGTTTCGGATCCAGTGAAAACGCAGTTCGGCTGGCACATCATCAAGCTCGAGGACAAGCGCACCAAGCCAACCCCGGCCTATGACGAGGTCAAGGGCCAGCTTGAGAATTATGTCGCTCACCGCGCCCAAGCCGATCTCGTGCAAAAGCTGCGCAGCGCCGCCAATATCGAGCGCCTCGATCAACCGCCGCCCGCCGCCGATCCGTCGACGCTCAATCCGGCGGCACCGGCGAAGAAATAGTAGTCGGCGAGAACCCCCTCATCGTCATTGCCGGGTTAAACACTTGACCCGGCAATCCATCGCACCTAACGGAACGCTCGATCGCAGCATGGATGCGCGGGTCAACCGCGCATGACGCATTTATGTCATCCACCATTTCTCCCTTGGCTCCGAAAACAGTGCCGCATTTGCCGGCGATCGCCGGCATACGCCTGGCGACGGCGGCGGCCGGCATCCGCTACCGTGACCGCACCGACGTGATGCTCGCGGTGTTCGACGAGGGCACGAGCGTCGCCGGGGTCTTCACCCGCTCCAAATGCCCCTCCGCCCCGGTCGAATGGTGCCGCGCCCGGGTCAAGGGCACGCGCGCCCGCGCGCTGGTGGTCAATTCCGGCAATGCCAACGCCTTTACCGGCAAGAACGGCCGGACCGCCTGCGCTTTCACCGCCAAGCTCGCGGCCGCCGCCGTCGGCTGCAAGACCGCCGAGGTGTTTCTCGCCTCGACCGGCGTGATCGGCGAGCCGCTTCCGGCGCAAGCTTTCGACGGCGTCATGGCCGGTCTTGTGGCAGGCGCCGCACGGGACGCTTACGAGGAAGCTGCGCGGGCGATCATGACCACCGATACCTTCCCCAAACTGGCCACGGTGCGAACCCGGATTGCAGGGACCGAGATCACTATTAACGGCTTCGCCAAGGGCGCCGGCATGATCGCGCCCGACATGGCGACCATGCTGGCGTTCGTCTTCACCGATGCGCCGATCGCGGCGCCGGTGTTGCAGACGCTGTTGCGCGAGGGGGTTGTCGACAGCTTCAATGCCGTCACCATCGACGGCGATACGTCGACTTCCGATACCCTGCTCGCTTTCGCGACCGGCGGGGCGAAAGCAGCGCCGCGCATCACCCGCGCCCACGATCCGCGGCTGGTTCCGTTCCGCAAGGCGTTCAATGCCGTGCTCGGCAATCTCGCGGAACAAGTCGCGCGCGACGGCGAGGGCGCGCGCAAGCTGGTCGAGATCGTGGTCGAGGGAGCCGTATCGAAAACTTCGGCGCGCCGCGTCGCGCTGTCCATCGCCAATTCTCCGCTGGTCAAGACGGCGATCGCCGGCGAGGACGCCAATTGGGGCCGGGTCGTCATGGCCGTCGGCAAAGCCGGCGAACCCGCCGACCGCGATCGGCTGACGATCTGGTTCAACGGCATCCGGGTCGCGCATAAGGGCGCGCGCGACCCGTCCTATGACGAGGCCGCGGTCTCGGCGGCGATGAAGAAGCCGGAGATCGCACTCAAAGTCGCGCTCGGCCTCGGCAAGGGCCGCGACCGCGTGCTGACCTGCGATCTGACCAAAGAATACGTGGCGATCAACGGCGATTATCGCTCGTAAGAGCCGCACGATGACCCCCGCATTAATGCGCGCGCCGACCTCGACGCTTGAAATCGCCTACGAAGAGAGCGGCGCGGCCCACGGCGTGCCGGTCTTTCTCATGCATGGCTGGCCCTACGATCCCCGCTGCTATGACGCGGTCGTGCCGCCGCTCGCTGCCGCCGGGTGCCGCGTGATCGTGCCTTATCTGCGCGGCTTTGGGACGACGCGGTTTCTTTCCCCCGCCACTCCGCGCTCGGGCCAGCAGGGTGCGCTCGGCAACGATTTGCGCCAATTGATGGACGCGCTCGCGATCGAACGCGCCGTGCTCGCCGGTTACGATTGGGGCGGTCGCGCTGCCTGCATCGTCGCGGCGCTGTGGCCGGACCGCGTGCGCGGCCTGGTCACAGTCAACGGCTACAACATTCAGGACATCGCCGGCTCGGCTGTGCCGCAGACGCCGCAGCAGGAGCGGCGCTTCTGGTACCAATGGTATTTTCAGACCGAGCGCGGCCGCGCCGGCCTCGAAGCCGACCGCCGCGCATTATGCCGCCTGTTATGGCAACTATGGTCGCCGCATTGGACCTTCGATGACGCGACTTTCGAGCGCAGCGCTCCGTCGTTCGACAGTCCGGATTTTGTCGCGGTGACGATCCAGTCCTATCGCCATCGCTACCGCAACGCCGCGAGCGATCCGGCGCTGGACGAGATCGAACGGCGGCTTGCCGAAAGGCCCAAGATCGCGGTGCCGACAATCGCGTTGCAGGGCGATGCCGACGGCGTCTTGCCGCCGGAAACTTCGGAACAGCATGCCGCGTTTTTCACCGGACCCTATCAACGCCGCGTTTTGCCGCGGATCGGTCACAACCCGCCGCAGGAAGCGCCGCAGGCTTTTGCCGATGCCATCCTCGAATTGATCCGGTAATCTGCCATTAACCTAGCCGGGGATTGCGGCCGTAGCAGCGGCCGGGTTGAACGTGCATTTACCATTCATTTCATATGCTGAGGCAGGCCGTGAGCGTCAGACTTGTTCTCGTCGCCGCTTGCGCGCTGATCGACACCGACGGTCGGGTGCTGCTCGCGCAGCGGCCGGCCGGCAAGTCGATGGCGGGACTGTGGGAGTTTCCAGGCGGGAAAGTCGAGCCCGGCGAGCGGCCGGAACAGGGCTTGATCCGCGAACTCGAGGAGGAACTCGGTATCGTCGTCAAGGAGGAATGTCTCGCACCGCTGACCTTTGCGAGCCACCTCTATCCGGACTTCCACCTGCTCATGCCGCTCTATGTATGCCGACGCTGGCAAGGGTTCGTCGAGGCACGGGAACAGCAGGCGCTCAAGTGGGTGCCGCCGAACGAACTGCGCAACTATCCGATGCCGCCTGCGGACGAACCCTTGATCCCGCACCTTACCGCCTTGTTGTGATCCGACCGGCAGAAGGCCAAAAGACCATGCTCGAGAGTCCACGCTCGGCGATCGCCGCATCGGCACTGCGCTTCCTGCGCGATGAAGGCGGCGCCACCTCGATCGAATACGCCATGATCGCTTCCGGCATCGGCGTCGTCCTCGCCGCCACGATCGTCAATCTTGGGTCGACCGTGAAGGGCATGTACAGCACGTTGTACACGTCGATGCATTGACCGGCAGGTCAACTGCCGGCCTTGTCACCCGCTGAAATTTCGCGCGTGCCAAGCGCGTCGGCGAGCCGCGCTTTTGCCGTGCCCGGCTTGAGCGGCTGCTGCTGGCTCGGATGCGGCGTCCAGCCCGACAACCAGACGATCTCGAACGTCGCGCGCACCCGTCCATCGTCGTCGGCAAAATCCCGCGCATAAATTTCGGCCATTCGCAGCAGCGTCGCGCGCTTGAGCGGCGTACGCCGGCGGGCATTGAGCGCGTTGGTCGCACCCATCCGCCGCAGATCGTGCATCAGGCCGAATACGGAATCATAGCGCACGCAAACGCGATCGACGTCGGTCACCGGCAATGCGAAGCCGGCGCGCTGCAGCAAAGCGCCGAGTTCACGCAGATCGGCGAACGGCGCTACGCGCGGCGAGGCGCCGCCTTCGATATCGCTCTCGGCGGCGGCAAAGGACTGGCGCAGCTCGGTCAGCGTCTCGCCGCCCAAAAGCGCGGCGACGAACAATCCGTCGGGCTTGAGCGCACGGCGGATTTGGATGAGCGCGCCCGGCAGATCGTTGACGTGATGCAGAGCGAGCGCCGACACGACGAGATCAAGCGCGCCGTCGCCGAACGGCAGCGTCTCCTCGTCGGCCGCGACGGCAGGAGATGCGCGGGGGATGGCATCCGCCGCGATCACGGTACCGATCGAGCCGAGACGGGAAAGTGCCGACCGTACCGCCTCGCCCGGCGTGCCGAGATCGAGCACGAGATCGAAGCGGCGCAGCACCGCGGCAAGCCGCTCGGCCAAGTCTTCGGCGACGCGATCGAGCAGGAAGGTCGCCGGCCCCGATGCCGCCGCGCGGCGGCGGCGGCGGCGCATGAGAGCGCGATCGAAGATCATCGGGCTATGCGGCGTGGCTTCCGTCATGGATGGTTCAATCTATCGGTCTTCGCGCGCCTCAGGGCTCAATCTGATTCCGGCGGCGATGACATTTTGCTTCCAGAGCAGTAGCGTTGAGGCATGCTGGTATCGCTCAACCTCGCTTTGCCAACTCCTGTCAGACGCGCCGCGGACGCCGTGCGCGCGATCTTGCGCACCACGCTCGACCTCGCGCTGCCGACGCTCTGCCCCGCCTGCCGCGAGCCGGTCGAAGGCCGCGGTCTGTGCCCGGCCTGCTGGTCGAAACTCTCCTTCATCACCCGGCCCTATTGCGAACGGCTCGGCATTCCCTTCGTCTATGACCCGGGTCCGGGCATCCTGTCCATGGAAGCCATCGCCGACCCGCCGGCCTATCATCGGGCGCGAGCCGCCGTGCGCTTCGACGAAATCGCGCGCGCCCTGGTGCACGGCCTCAAATATGGCGACCGGCTCGACCTGGCGCCGATGATGGGGCGCTGGGTCAGCCATGCCGGTCGCGAAATCCTCGCCGAGGCGGATGCGCTCGTCCCGGTGCCGTTGCATTGGCGCCGGCTCTGGGCCCGGCGCTTCAACCAATCGGCCATGCTCGCAGCGGCGATTTCGGCGGAAAGCGGCGTGCCGGTCGCCCCCGAAGCGCTCAAGCGGATCAAGCCGACCGCGCAGCAGGTCGGCCTGTCCCGCCCGGCACGTGCACTGAACGTGCAAGGGGCGTTCCGCGTGCCGGACGAGGGCAAAGCCGCGGTAGCCGGCCGCCGCCTCGTCCTCGTCGACGACGTGCTGACCTCCGGCGCCACCGTCGATGGTTGTGCCCGGGCGCTGCTTCGCGCCGGCGCCGCCAATGTCGACGTGCTGATTTTTGCCAGGGTTGCCGAGCCGGGGCGAACGTCCATATAAAGAAAATGATAGAAATTGCGGACCATCATGGCTCCGCGTCGACGCCCTGCACAAAGCTGCATCATGGCCATAATCGACATCTATACCATTCCCTACTGTCCCTATTGCCACGATGCAAAGGAACTGCTCGCCCGCAAGGGGGTCGACTTCCATGAGATCGACGTCTCCGGCAACGGGGACCGGCGCCGGGAGATGATCGCGCGCGCGAACGGACGCAGCACCTATCCGCAGATCTTCATCGGCACGACCCATGTGGGCGGCTGCGACGACCTTCATGCGCTCGACGAAGCGGGCAAGCTCGATCCGTTACTGGCGGCCGGCCAAGCCTCGGAGCCGGCGTCGAAGGGCCAGACGGCATGACTGCGTCGAAATCCTCGACCTTCAAGGTCGGCCTCGTCCAGATGCGATCGGGGCTCGATCCGGCGTCCAATCTTGCGGCCGCCGTGGCCTTGATCGGCGAGGCCAGCCGCGCGGGCGTCGATTACGTGCTCACGCCGGAAATGACTAATATCCTGGCGATCAAGCGCGACCACCTGTTTGCAAATATCGTCGCCGAAGACGACGATCCGACATTGGCGAAATTACGTGAAATCGCGCGCAAGAACGCGATTTACGTCCATATCGGCTCGCTGGCGCTCAAGGCGTCGGCCGATAAGGCGGTGAACCGCTCGCTGCTCATCGACCGCAAGGGCGAGGTCGTCGCGCGCTACGATAAGATCCACATGTTCGATGTCGATCTTGCCGGCGGCGAGAGTTACCGGGAATCGAACAATTACCGTCCCGGCGAGCTAGCGGTCATCGCCGACTTGCCATGGGGTCGGCTCGGCCTCACGGTGTGTTACGATCTGCGCTTCCCGGCGCTCTATCGCGCGCTCGCCGAGGCCGGCGCGTCGTTTCTCGCTATTCCATCGGCTTTCACGCGGCAAACCGGCGAAGCGCATTGGCACGTCTTACAACGCGCGCGCGCAATCGAAAACGGCTGTTTCGTATTCGCCGCGGCGCAAGGCGGCAGGCACGAAAACGGTCGTGAAACCTTCGGCCATTCGCTTGTCGTCGACCCGTGGGGCCGCATCCTCGTCGAAGGCGGCACCGAGCCCGGCGTACTGATCGCGGAGATCGATCCGGCCGAGGTTGCGGCGGCGCGCGGTCGGATCCCTTCATTGAATCATGGCCGGCGCTTCGAATTGATCGAGCCGCTCGCCGAACCGACGCATCTGCACGCCGTGCGGGAGCCGACATGATCCGCTACGCGCTTCATTGCGACAAGGGCCACGCCTTCGAAAGCTGGTTCCAGAACTCGGCCGCCTACGACAAACAACGCAAGCGTTCGCTCGTTGCTTGTCCGGTCTGCAGCTCCACCAAGGTGGAGAAGGCGATGATGGCGCCCAGCGTGGGGCCGCGTCTGGGAGACATGGGCGCCGCGCTGCCCGAACCGCCGCCGCAGCCCGTGGCGCAAGCCGCCGATCCGGTTCCTGCCCCGGCGGCCAAGGCGGCGGTCGCGGTGTTGTCGACCCCCGAACGTGAATTGCGGCAAAAGCTCAAGGAATTGCGCGACCACATCACCAACAATGCAAATTATGTCGGCAAGCGATTCCCGGAGGAAGCGCGCAAGATCCATTACGGCGAAGCCAAACAGCGCTCGATCTACGGCGAAGCCTCGCCGGACGAGGCCAAGGAATTGCACGACGAAGGCATCGAATTTCATCCGATTCCGATCCTGCCGGACGATCAGAATTAGGACACGGCGGCGTGCCGAACGGGCGAGCCCGGAATAACGCGCATGACGCCGTGCGGCCTCATTGCACTTTCTTGGCAACGACCATGTAGTTGGCGTCCATGTCGGAGGACAGTTGGAAGCGGTCGGCAAAAATATTGTAAATCACGCCGGTCTCGTCGATGACGCGTAAGCCGCCCCGCTCGATCGCGGTTTCCAGCTCGTCGGGCGTCACGAACTTCTGCCATTGATGGGTGCCCCGCGGAATCCACCCTAAAATGTACTCGGCGCCGACGATTGCGAGCGCGAAGCACTTGATCGTGCGATTGAGCGTGGCGACGAACATCAGCCCGCCGGGCTTCACCATCGCGGCGGCGCTTTCGACGAACAGCCCGACATCCGCGACGTGCTCGACCACCTCCATGGCGAGAACCACGTCGAAGCGTTCGCCGGCCGCCGCCAGCGCCTCGGCGGTGGTGCTGCGATAGTCGATCGGCAACCCGCCCTGCGCCGCGTGATGCCGCGCGACCGCGATGTTGCTGCGCTCAGGGTCGGCGCCGACAACCGAAGCGCCGAGGCGCGCCAGCGGCTCTGACAGAACCCCGCCGCCGCAGCCGATATCGAGGATGCGCAAGCCTGCCAGGCTGTCGAGCCGCGCCGGATCGCGGCCAAAATGTTCGGCCACGTGATCACGGATATAGCCGACGCGGAGCGGATTGAACTTATGCAGCGTCGCCCACGGCCCGCGCATATCCCACCATTGCCCGGACAGCCGCGCGAAATGCGCCATTTCGGCGTCGTCGACGGTGCTTGCGGATATCGGCTCTCGATCCATGCGGACCTGCTTTCGCTTTCCTTAGACGGCGCCTGCGATCGGTTTGATGGCATGCGTTCTAGCAATTCCTGCGAGCTCTTCCCACAGCTTCGCCTGGATCGGAATACCGGATTTACGGCGTTGCGCTTCGGTACGGCCGGAGCGCTCGCCCGGCATCAAAATTTCGTCAAAGCCGGCTTGTCGCGGCAGCGACTTGAGGACCGCCGCCAGCGTATCGGCATCGCGGGTAAAATCGTCCACCGGGCGAAAGGTCGCGATGTCGATTGCGAGCATGGCGGCATTTGCCGTGTGACGCGTGCGCTTCTCCGCACCGAGAGCGCGCGCCTGGATCGGCGCCGCGGCAAGCACGCTGGCCAGCATTTCGAACATCAGGCTCAACCCCGATCCCTTGGGGCCGCCGAGCGGCAGCAGGATTTCGGCCGCCTGCGGATTGGTGGTGGCTTCGCCGGCGGCGGTCAGCACCGTGCCTTGCGGCAGCGTAGCCCCGCTTGCGCGCGACTGCAGGATTTTGCCGTTCGAGATCGTACTCGTCGCCATGTCGAGAACGATCGGACCTTTGCCGCTCGGCACCGCGATGGCGATCGGCGACGTACCGAGGCTCGCGACCCGCGCGCCGTGATAGGCCATCAAAGTCTGCCCCGCGCCCATTATGACGGCGGCGCAATCGTGCTCCGCGATCCATTGGGCATAGCGTCCGATCGCGCCGGTATGGGTGGTCTCGCGGATGAGACCGAAACAGACACCGGATTTTTTCGCGCGTTCGACTGCAAGGCCGCAGGCCGTCATGGCCGCAACCGGCCCAAAGCCGTGGCCGCCGTCCAACACAAAAGTCGCGGCGCGATCGTGCACCAGCCGCGGCTGCCCCTTCGGATCGATTTCGCCGCTCTCGATCAGCCTGAGATAACGCGCCAGCCGCGACACGCCATGGCCGTCGACGCCGCGAAGATTGGCCCAGACCAGACCTTGCGCCACCGTGTCGGCATCGGCGTCGCTTGCGCCTTTGGCGACGAGCACATCGCGGATGAAACGTGCGAGTTCGTCGGGGCCGACCTTATGACCGCTCACGCCGCGCTCCGTGCCGGGAAATAGCGGTCGAGCCACTCGCGCAGCAGGCTCCAGACGCGCTTGGAATTCTCCGCGAACAGGAAGTGATCGAGCCCGCTGAACAAATGCAACTCGGTCGGCTGGCCGGCGCGCTTGAACATTTCAATCGATTGTTCGGTCGGCGTCACCGAATCGTTTGCGGCGTGAATGAGCAACAGCGGTCGTGGCGCGATTTTCCCGACCACGTCCTCGGCGCGGAAATCGAACATGCTTTGGGCGGTCTCGGCCGGGAACATTTCGACGGAATTGGGCGCGAGCATGCCGACATTCTGGCGCTCCAGATTTTCGCGCACGTGGTTCGGTATCGGCACGATGTCGTGACGCGGCACCATCAGCGACTTGCCGGTGCGGGCGCGATAGGCACGGCCGTCTTCGAGCATTTGAGTGAATTTCGCCCAACCCTCGGGCGTCGGATGCTGACCGCGGAATTTGCGTTCGCCATGACCCCAGCCGCCGTTCGAGATTACCGCGGCAAGGCGAGGATTGGTGCCGCCGGCATAGACCGCGACCGCGCCGCCGAAACTCGATCCAATGGCGCCGATGCGGTCGGGATCCACCGCGGGATGGCGGGCGAGGAAATTCAGCGCATGGCCGAGATCTTCGACCTGTTCGAGGCAGATGACGCGGCCGAACTCGCCCTCGCTTTTGCCGCAGCCGCGCATATCGAAACGCAGCGTGACGTAGCCGAATTCGCTGAGCACGCGGGTCGGCGCCAAGACGTTCGCGCTTTCGCTATTGGAGCCGAAGCCGTGCAGCACCAGGAACGCCGCACGCCGCTCTGACGGCGGCAAGCCGTCGGGCAAGCCCAAAACGCCATGCAGGCGAAGCCCCGTGGATTGAAAGCTGACGAGTTCCTCGTTCACGGCTGGCGCGGCTCCTGCTTCGACATCGGGGCGCCACTCTACCGATTTGTCGCCATGACGGAAGGGGACGACGGGCACCCGCTACACGGCCTCCGGACCGCTTGCCGTCGCAGTCGCCGGCGAGGGCCATCGCTCGTGGGTGAGCGGCACCAGCATTTTGACGGCAAGCCCCTTGCGCGAGTAAGTGCGCGTCACTTCGCCGTTCAATTGCCGTTCGATGACGAGATCGATGAGCCGCGAGCCAAAGCCGACGCGCCGCGGTCGGCGCGCCGGCGGTCCGTTCTTTTCGACCCAATCGAGCGCCAAAGTCATGCCGCGCTGGGTGCGATCGACCGACCAGACCAGATCGAGCTGCCCCTTGGGGCGCGACAGGCTGCCATGTTTGATGGCATTGGCGGCAAGCTCGTGCAGGGCCGCGCTCAGATTGAACACCGGATCCGGCTCAAGATCGATATTCGGCCCGTTGATCGATGCCCGATCGATATAGGGCCCCAGCACGACATTGAGCAATTCCATGATCGGGATCGACTTCCAGCCACCCTCGGTGATCAGACGGTGGGCATTGGCCATGGCGAGCACCCGCGCCTGATACTTGCTGGTGAGGTCCGGAATGTTTTTCGACGTCCGGGCGGTTTGCGAGAACAGCGCGAGCAACTGCGAGAACAGATTGCCGGACCGGTGTCGCATGTCCCGGATCATCAATTCGTGGCGCTGTTCGAGTTGGCGCCGCTGGATGGCCCCTGCCAGGAGATTGCCGACGGCGGCGAGAAAGGAAATGTCCTGCGCGCTGAAATCCCGCTTTCGCGACGTGCACACGCCCAGGATGCCATAGCCGCGGCCATCGCGGCCGGCGATCGTCACGGTCATCCCGCTCGTGCAGCGATGATCTTTCAAATAGGACGCAACTTCGAACCGGCTCTCGCTGGCGTAGTCGGCGGTGACCACGGGGACGGCCGAGTCCAAGGTAAAACGAGCAAGCGTATTCGGCCCCGTCGTCGTCAGAACAGTGCCGACGACGCCGGATTTCCAGCCGAAGCCGGCATGCAACACGAGATCGCCATTGCCGGGGAGCAGCTCCAGGACCTTGACGAAATCGACCGACAGCGTGAGCGCGACGGTGCTCACGGCATCGTCCAGGAGGCGTTCAAGATCCGGCTCGGCCAGCGCGCGCTCGCCAAGCTGCGCCAACGCTTTGTTCTGCTTGGCGCGGCCGCGCAGTTCGTCTTCGAGCTGCACGCGTTCGGTAACATCGTAACATAGACCCACCATGCCTTGCGGCCGCCCGTCAACGAGCGCGATCGTTCCAGTCGCCTCCAGCCAGCATTCGTCGCGACCGTCCCGCCGGCGCGCACGATACCGCGCGCGGAACGGCGACTGGACGCGCAAGGCCTGTTGCAGCGCGGCTTCGACGCTGGCCCGGTCGTCGTCGTGGATGGTTCGCAGGAAACCGGCATAGCTGCCGTCGAAACTCCCAGGCGCCATGCCATGCAGCGGTTCAAGATTGCTCGACCACGTTACCGTTTGGGCGGCGCCGTCCCAAAACCAGACGCCGATCTGCGCGGATACCAGCGCGGCGCGGACCGTCGTAAAATCCGGAAAGAATTCCTGGTCGGCGCTGTGCGAAATGGCCTCCGCCGGCCGATCGCCCTTCACGCTCGCCGCAGATTCGTCTTCATCAGGCATGTTTGAGTCCGTCGTAGCCATGCCTTCACGCTTCCAATTGACGCCATTCAATAAGATCGTGATCTGCGCTGCTCTTCGAAAGAGGCTGCCGCCCGTTTCCTCGTGCTTCGGCCGCAGCAATCAAATGGCTGGAAAACCGTTGCGGCGGACTTTCTATCCGCGGCAATTGGTTCGCCGGCCGCGTCAGTAGATGCCGGTCGGCGCGGCGCCCGGCGCAGCCGTGCCGAGCGGCTCGCGATCGGCAACCGGCCGAACGGCGATGCGGGCGGTCATTCGGCCGCTGCGCGCGTCGTCGGCAGTGCGCCGGCCGTCATCGAGGCCGACGCGGTTCTGATCGTTCGGCAGTACCACCACCTTCGTGCCGATGCCGACGCGCTGAAAAAGGTCGATCACATCGGCGTTCTGCAGGCGAATGCAGCCGCTCGATACGTGCTTGCCGATGGTGGTCGGATCGTTGGTGCCGTGGATTCGGTAGTCAGTGTTGCCGAGATAAAGCGCGCGCGCACCGAGCGGGTTGCCGGGGCCGCCGCCAACCCAGCGTGGCAAATAGGGTTGGCGCGCGACCATTTCCGCCGGCGGTATCCAGTCCGGCCATTCCGCCTTGCGCGAGATGGTTTCGACGCCCGACCAGGTGAAGCCCTGGCGGCCGACACCGATGCCGTAGCGCAGAGCCCGGCCGTCACCCAGCGTCAAATAAAGATAGGTGTGTGCGCTATCGATGATGATCGTGCCTGGCGCCTCGGCGCTTCGATAGGGCACCACTTGGCGGCGCAGCGGTGCCGCAAGTTCGTTGGCCGTGGCGTCACCCGACTGCTCGTCTTGCGGCGTATATTGCGGCATTGCCGGCTCGGCGCGCGGCACCGGCATATAGGACAAGGCTTGCGCGACGGCGGGAACACCGGGGATTACGAGGGCTCCGGCAAAAAGAGCGAAAGTGCAAAAATATCGCGACCGAATATTTGCTGGCATGACATACTCCCGCGCTCATTCTCATCAGCATCAATCTTCGAGCAGCCGGCAAAGTTCCGAGTCGCGGAACGAACAGATAGACGCTGCGAACGACGCGAGGATAAGACGCAACTCTTATGTGAATGTGCTGCTAAACGCTGCGACGGCCGGGGCGGCGTTCACATCGCACGGAGATCGAACAAGCGGTCGCGCCCGCCGTCAGGCGATGCAGCGCCCATAGACGCCTGCCAGGCGCGGCGACGCGACCGGCGAAAAGGCGCCCTCGCATCCGAGCGGAATCTGGCCGGGAGCCTGCAGTCGCCGCGAGTCGCGCTCGCGCCGGGAAATCGCCGAGTTGATCTCGGTAGCAAGCGGCAGCCGATCGCCCTTCAGGGCGCGGTTGACTGAAATCTCCGGAGTCCTGCCGGCGAGACCAGCGCTTGCCGTAGGGTCCACGGTCAAGAATGGGACGACGGCGACGAAAAGCATGCCCAGCGCGCTTATTCCCAACGCGCATGCAATGCGAACAAACAAAATTTTGGCCATCGGACTTCTCTCCCGCCCACCCGATCGTCTTCGCGACGGTCCAGACGTACGAAAAGCCCCCAAGCGATCCACAGCACCGGATATTCAACGCGGCCTGCGACGCCCGGTTCCGGCGATCGACATGATCACCGATTCGTGATGCGCAACGAAAGGTACGGGCGGCCGAAGATTCGGATGCGCCCGTCGCGACCGATCGGGCCGCTCAGCAAGACGAGTGATCCGGGAACAAAAACCCCGGCTCCGACTTGTCATGGCGGACGGCCATTCTTTCCCCCTCCCCCCGTGCTTGGCCGGCCATGTTGGGCGCAGCCGATATGCCGATCGGTTGCGCCCTAATTTTTTT
>Ga0181524_10000410_pt1 | contig 51902 bp, 49 predicted proteins | sample PEATcosm2014_Bin_34_FD_119761 | JGI IMG/M metagenome (GOLD analysis project Ga0181524, IMG submission 119761) | Peatland microbial communities from MTU Mesocosm Facility, Houghton, MI, USA - PEATcosm2014_Bin05_60_metaG | ecosystem: Environmental > Terrestrial > Soil > Wetlands > Peat | place... | reverse complement strand
CAGCAGGCTGCCAAACAGCTTTGTGAACGTCTCCATCGGTCGCCCTCTCATGTTCTCGTCTGGACAACAAGATCATCGGACGGGCAACCGGTGGGGTCAAATTTCAAATATGTTTGGCTAGCCCTCAGCCACCCACAACCCCATGATTCTCTGGACGGCGGCGTCCCGCCCCGGAGGTTCCATTGGGTGCTTGTCCCGCTCCGCGAACAGCGCGGCCACCTTTTTGTTGTAGACTTCCCGTCTCTCCCCAGATACCGTCTTCGACTGCTCCGGCGCGCTGATCGATTCGGTCATGGATACCCCCTACTGCTTATCTACCGAACTGGATGCAGTTTGGGGACAATTACCTTCAAGAAAGGCTCTCAACGAGGGGACTTTAGATAATCAGTGGTCGTCATCCATGGGGTAACTACGGTGCATGGGTGGAAACCTTGTTCCTGGAATCGAGAAGCTCTGTGACCGCAGTCACAGCAAGTCGGATTTGGAAAGTGGTGCGTTTAAGAGTGTGAGGAGTGAGGTACGGCTGAATCGGCCCATCCTCCTTTTCTCTGAATCGTGTGTCGGGCAGGAGGAGCCGCATGAACTATCCGGCTTGGGACGTCGCTTTTGGTGCCGGCCTGCTAATTGCGTTGGTAGCCATTCTTCACGTGTTCGTTTCTCATTTCGCAGTGGGCGGCGGGCTCTTTCTTGTCCTGACAGAACAAAAAGCCCGGCGCAACAACGACTTGGCACTTCTCAACTGGTTGAAATCGCATACCAGGTTCTTTGTGCTGGTAACGGTCGTTTTCGGCGCCGTGAGCGGGGTCGGCATTTGGTTCACCATAGGGTTGATCAGCCCGGCAGCCACCAGCAACCTGATTCACGCTTACGTCTGGGGATGGGCGATCGAGTGGGTATTTTTCTTTATTGAGATCACGGCCGCGCTGCTCTACCTGTATGGCTGGGAGAAGCTGGATGCGCGACTTCACGAGTGGTACGGATGGATCTATTTCATCGCCGCATTTGCCAGCATGGTGGTCATTAATGGAATCATCACCTTCATGCTGACTCCCGGGAACTGGGTTAAGAACCACCAGTTCTGGACTGGCTTTTTCAATCCAACCTCTTTCCCTTCGCTTTTCCTGCGCTTCGCCATTGCGCTGGCGCTGGCGGGAATCTACGCATTGATCACTGCGAGCGTGCAGAAGGACGCTGCTCTGAAGGCACGCATTGTGAGATGGAGTGCGCTGTGGATCGTACCGTCGCTGGCCGTTCTGCCAGCACTGGGGTGGTGGTACATCCGCAAGATTCCCGCCGACGTCTGGGCGAGCGCTCGTGGCCCGATGCCCACCGGGACACATTACGCTGTGCTCGCCGCAGTTCTCCTGGCCGTGACGTTTGCGCTGGCCCTGCTCACGCTGGTCAGGCCCGGGCGTATACCCCTTGCATTCAGCTTACTGGTCGCGCTGGTCGCACTCGGTGCGATGGGTTCGTTCGAGTTCGTCCGCGAAGCCATTCGCAAACCGTACGTCATCGGGAGCTATCTGTACGCGAACTCGCTCTACGCCACGCAGATGCCGGGGGATGGCGGGTTCAGCGTCGATGAAGTCAACAATGCAGGCATTCTGCAAACAGCGAAATGGATAAACAACCGGGAACTGACCAAGGACAACCAAGTCACGGTGGGCCGCGAAGTATTCCGTGTAGAGTGCCAGAGTTGCCACACGACGAACTCCTACCGGGGAGTCAAAAGTTACCTGGAATTGCGTCAATGGGATCAGAACGAGATTCAAGCGATGCTTGGCGGTCTTGAATTCATGCACAACGGCGTCATGCCGCCATTCGCCGGTACAGATTCCGAGCGCAATGCGCTTGCGGCTTTCCTGAGCACGATCCAGCCAATTCCCGCAGGTGCGGCTGCGGTCGCGGATGGCAAAACCGTTTTCGAGCGCAACTGTGTCATGTGCCACCAAGTGAGCACCGCCGATCCTTTCTACTCAAAACTGCCCAAGGATCCAAATGCAGCAAATGAAGCCCTGAAGGATTTGCCAAGCCTGTTCCCCCTCATGCCGGACCTGAAGCTCTCTGACCAGGAGCGCACCGCGCTGGTGCAGTGGATGAACACGCAGCGCAGCGCGAAAGGGCCCGGCACTGCCACGCAAGGAGGAAATTGAACATGATGCAGCCCAACCTGATTCCGACCTTAGACCCGAACCCGCTGCCTGCGCCCTATTGGGTCTTCAAATTGCTCTTGGTTGTGACCTTCTTCCTCCACATTGTTGCCATGAATTTCATGCTTGGCGGGGCAGTCCTGGCGCTGGTATCGAAGTGGCGTTCCCGAAAAGGAGTGAATGGCAACCGCGTGTTCTTTGACGTAGCCAGGAAGTTGCCCTCACTTCTGCCGGCAACGATCACCTTGGGTATTGCTCCGCTGCTGTTCGTGCAGGTTCTGTACGGTCAATTCTTCTACACCTCGTCCATCATTATCGCCTGGCCCTGGTTTCTCGTCCTGGTGTTTCTCACCATTGCCTACTACGGCTTCTATTACGTTTCGTTTCAGAGTGGGCAGCATGCGCGCAAAGCCGGGAGAGTGATGCTGTCCAGCGTGATTCTGATCTTCCTCATTGGCTTCGTGTATAGCAACAACCTCACGCTGAGCCAGTCACCCTCTCGCTGGGGCGGGAAGTACTTTGCTGACCCTGCTGGATGGAATCTCAACCTTTCGGAGCCTACGTTGATCCCCCGCTTTCTGCACTTCATGGTTGCAGCCGTGGCAGTGGGAGGACTCTTTCTGGTATTCGTGGCATTAGCCAATTGGAAACGGGACGGCGAGTATGCCCGTCAAGTATTGCAGCTTGGCGGCAAAGCATTCATGTATGCCACCATGGCGCAGCTCGTCGTGGGCGTCTGGTTCCTGGCCAGCCTTCCACGAGACATGCGCATGTTGTTTATGGGTGATAACCCCTTGGCGACAATTCTTCTGCTGGTTGGTGCCGCTGGCGGGATCGGAGCTATCTTCCTTATGTCAGACGCCTTGCGGAAAGAGAATGTCCGTGTCGCCGCCTTCTACGTGCCGGGCATCACTGGCGTCGTGATCCTTAGCATGTCCGTAATGAGAGACATCCTGCGCGATGCTTATCTAAAGCCCTATTTTCATCCTGAGCAATTCGTCGTGAAAACACAGTGGTCTGTGTTTCCGTTGTTTCTGGTGCTCTTCCTTGCTGGGGTGGTTCTCTGGCTCGTCATGCTGAAGCGATATGGACTGTTTAGCGGCACGAAGGCGGCAGGTACGCTTCCATCCGCGGGCTCCCAAGCAGCGAAGCAATCATGAGATACCGTGTGTTTTGCTCTCTAAATGCATGGTGATCCCGCATCCCGGCCCGGCCAGGCACCCCTGCGGCGGCATCGCCCATCGTTGCGCTTGGGCAGTTTGGTAATGCCCTCTGGAAGAAAGTGAGAAACTGGAAGCAGCATGAAACAACTGTCGAGAAGAGAGTTTTGTTCCACTACCGCGGCGCTTGGGGCAACGGCACTCAGCGCACCGCATAGCCTGATGGCGCAGCCGGCCGCGCTTCAGGTTTCGCTGGCCATCGACCCTTCGACGAGCCTTGCCAAGGCCCCCGTGGACTTCATGGGGCTGAGCTACGAGAGCGGGCAGCTTGCATACCCGGATTACTTTTCGGCTCAGAACACGGCCCTGGTCGAGATCTTCAGAAGGCTGAGCCCAGCGGGAGTGCTGCGCCTCGGCGGCAACCTGAGCGAGTTCACCGTCTGGTCTGAGTCGGAACCGGCAACCCCAGCGGAGGCGGGTGGATTGGTGGGACCCGATCCGGGCCATCGTGAGCCACGCACGTTCACCATCACACCGCTCTCCATCCGGAACCTGCAGGGCTTTCTAAATGCGACCGGCTGGCGCTGCATCTATGGCCTGAACCTTGGCGGAGGCACGCCGGAGCAGGCGCTTGCCGAGGGCAGCTTTGTGGCCAAGACGCTTGGGCCGCAACTGATGTGTGTGCAGTTCGGCAACGAGCCCGATCTTTTCAAGCATCGTGATCAGGGGAACAAGCCCTGGACCTACAACGAGTTTCTTGCCCGGTGGAAGATGTTTCGGGCTGCGTTTCATGAGAAGCTGCCTGAGGTTGCGGTGGCCGGACCGGACACGGCCTCCAACCAGAAGTGGGTGAAACAGTTTACTGAGGACGTTCCGAAGGAGATCGTGCTGGTAACGAGCCACTACTACCCCGAGGGTCCGCCTGCGGATCCACGCATGAATATCGACCTGCTTCTGCATCCAGGCGAGCGGTTCGACTACTCCTGCCGCGAGGCGCTGGATTCGGCCAAGGCCGCCGGCTTGCCGTTTCGCATGGCGGAAGGAAATTCCTGCTACAACGCAGGGAAACCGGGGGTCAGCGATACTTTTGCATCCGCGCTGTGGGCGGGGGACTTCTGCCTGCAAATGGCGTCCATGGGCTGCGTGGGAGTCAACCTGCATGGGGGAGCAAACGGCTTCTATTCGCCGATCGTGGGCTCGATCGGAAGCGGATTTGTAGTGCGGCCGGAGTTCTACGGACTGATGCTGGCGCAACAGTTTACGGAGCGCACATTGCGTCGGACGACGCTTGAGGCACAGGGCGCGAACCTTACGGCGTATGCGGCGGGCGGGGATGGCGCGCAGGGTCTGGTGGCCGTCTTCAACAAGGATGCACGCAACGTTGAGGTTACTCTTACCGAGGCTTCCGGTGGTTTCAAGTGGGCTACGGTCGAGCGCCTTGAGGCTCCGGCGATCGACAGCAAGCTCGGGGTCACGTTCGCGGGAGCGGCGGTAGGGAGCGATGGCCAGTTTCATGCTCGGGCCGGCCTGCGGCTAAGGGCTCATAGCGGCAGGTTGAGCGTACGCGTTCCGGCTTACTCCGCAGCACTCATCAGGCTGGGCTGAGGCACGTGCCGGACTGGGCGAGACACGGATGTTCTGGTGGAGTTCTGTTGCGGTCTGCGCTGCGGTTTACGCAAGCGGAACCTTGATCTTGGTCACAACTCGAATCTTGTTGTTGAGGCTCTCGACGACGCCGGTGGAAATCTTTCCTTATGCTCGGAGCCAGTTCAGCAGCAGTTCTTCATGGGCGTGTAAACACTGATCCTGTCGCCGTCTCGTACCGGATAGGAGAAGTCCACAACCGTACCGTTGAGCAAGATCAGATCGACTTCCGTGTGTGGCACGCCCATGGACTCGATCATGTCCTTCACAGAGCCGGGCAATTCAAAACTGTGCGCGAAGCAGGCAAAGCGGCGGGAGCGCGGCAGGAAATCGTTCAGTTCGGCGTAGTACCGAAAGACTGGGTGCAGTCTTAGCAATGCCGAAATCATCGTCTGTACGTACCCATCAATTCCGTCTGGGACAACACGTGCCGCTTCATGGCGAGCTCCAGTTCGTTTCTGCTGGCACCTGCCTTTACGTCGAGCCTGGCATCGAGAGCGTACAGTTTGAAAAAGTAGCGATGGCGCTTGCCCGGAGGCGGACACGGGCCACCATAACCAATGCGGTTGAAGTCGTTCCTGCCCTGACGTGCGCCATTGTCGAGTACTTCGACCTTGGGCACGCCCTCCGGCAAGACCGTAGCTTGGGCAGAGATGTTCCAGATGATCCAATGTGTCCACGTGCCCACGGGTGCATCAGGATCATCCGCTATGAGTGCCAGCGAATGGGTCCCGGCTGGGACGTCATCCCAGTTCAATGCGGGCGAGAGGTCAGCGCCATCGCACGTGTACCTCTTGGAAATCTCCCCGCCGTTCACAAATGCCGTTGATTTCAGTGCAAAGGACATCGCACGACCTCCTTGTAATTCATAATGACCAGATTTCACCGAGACGGGAGTGGTGATTTGGCCGGAGGAGCCCGACCGCGTACAGTTGAATGGAATCAGCAGCACTGCGCTTGTGAGAATCAGCGACGTACGTCGGTGCTTGCGCATTGTGCAACTCCAGCGCAGAGAGAATTTTACCACCGCACCGTCGTTTAGAGTGGTGAAATCGTCTGCCTTGACCATGGCTTCGCAACTGGACCAGCCGACGAACGGCTGCCTGATTCTGAACACGCCGGTTACGCTGGATGAAGTACAGCATGTTCTCGAGCTCTTTCCTGTGATCAAAGCCGCCATCGATCGGAAGCGGCAGCCCGGGCGGTTTCTGCTCACAGGATCGGCTAACGCGATGCTCCTGCCGAAGTTGTCGGAGCCCCTGGCGGGACGCATGGAAGTGCTGATCCTTTGGCCGTTTTCTCAGGGCGAGATGCTCGGAGTACGAGAGAACTTTGTGGACACCCTGTTTTCCCAGAAGCCCGTCGGATGGGCGGGAAAAGCCGCTACAGTTAGGCGGGAAGCGTTGTTGGAGACCGTTCTGGCCGGTGGCTACCCTCTTGCGGTTGCCCGCCAGAGCGCCACGCGCCGCGATGACTGACCCATCATGATCCGTGCCGGAAGCCGCGTGCTGGTTCCCGCTGCTAAGGGCCGGGCTGGTGGAAACAACTCTCATACTCGAACTCAGCATGGCGCACGGCTCGCGCGCCCTAAGAATTTGCTCCTGCCCACCTCGGTTCTGGCCGCCTACAATCTGTCTATGGCCGATATCCCGTGGACCATCCGAGGCCTCCGCAGTGCATTGGCGGCTGGCATCGAATCCCCTTCTGCTCTGGCAAGCCGCGCTATTGCACTGTCCGGCCGGAACCCTGGCCGCAACACCTATCTGTGGCTGGACGCCGCATGGACCCTCTCTGAAGCAGCCCGCGTGGAGGCCATGCCGCGCAGCGCCGGCGGCGCCTTCGGGGACGGGCGGAGCCCGTTTTGGGGTCTGCCCGTCTCGGTGAAGGATTGCTTCGACCTGGCCGGCGCGCCCACCAGTTGCGGAGTGCATTTTTACCGCGAGTCGAACGGCACGGCTGCGCGGGACTCCTGGCTTGTGGAACGAATCCGAACAGCCGGGGCAGTTATCACGGGCAAGACCCACCTCCATCCGCTGGCCTACGGGATTACCGGCGAGAATCCTGATTTTGGCGACTGCCTGCAGCCCTTCGACCCCACGGCCCTCACCGGGGGATCCTCCTCGGGGGCAGCGGCCAGTGTTCAGGAGGGCTCTGCGGTTTTCGCTATTGGCACGGATACCGGCGGCTCCATCCGGGCGCCGGCCGCACTCTGCCGGTTGGCCGGCTATCGCGCTTCGCTGGGCCGCGGCGACTGGCGCGGCGGAGCGCATCTGGCCGAATCGTTCGATACCATGGGCTGCCTCTTTCGCGACCTCGAAGACGCGCCGCTGCTGGCCAGCCTCTTCGCGCCGGAAGAGGCGGCCCAAACCGGCACTGGTTTCACACGATTGGCCGTGGTAGACGACCCCTTTCTGCATGACTGCGAACCGGGAATTGTCGCCAGCCTGCGCGATTGCATCCGAGAATTCGAGGCCCTGGGCTTGCGCTCGAGCCGGATTGATACTGGCTGGTGGGCAGACTCGATGGAGATATTCGCTCCCATCCAGGCATGGGAAGCCGCGCGCCTCCATGCGGGCCACTTCGACCGCTTCGAGTCGGCGATCCGCCAACGCCTGGAGTGGGGCGCGCGCATTGATGCCGCAGAGGCCGCTGCGCTGCGCCAGCGCCACCATTCTTTCCGCTCGCGCATGGATGAGCTTTTCGCCGAGCGCGAATTGGTCCTGCTTCCAGCCGCGCCCGTCCAACGCCTCGATGCCGGCGCCGATCACAGCGGGACTCGCGCCCGCCTGCTGCGCTACACCACGCCGTTCAGCCTGGCCGGCGTTCCCGCGGTCACCATTCCCTGTGCCGCCGGCGCCATGCAACTGGCGGCCGCGCGCGGATTCGACGAGACTCTGCTCCAACTCGCCGCCCAACTGGGAACACGCATGAAACTGAACGCTCCCCCGACACCCGCATGATAGTTTTCATTGCATGGATGGTTCGCTCCGCCAATGAGGTCGCCGTTGAGCCTTAGCAAGCTCTTCCCCTTTGCCGCGTTCATCCGCATCACTACTGAAACGATTGTGGATGCAACGATCATCCAGGCACCCTATTTGACCAAGAACCGTGCGGGCCAGCGCGACACTGAGATGCATCCGACAAAGAAGGGCAACCAATGGTACTTCGGGGCCAAGCACATATCGGCATGGACAGCAAGGAGACGCTGGTGCATTCGGTGGTGACCGTAGCTGCCAGCGTGGTAGATGCGCAAATGTTGCCGAAGTTACGGCACGGCGAGGAGAAGAAAGTATGGGGAGACACCGCGTATCAAGGGCAGACCGATGCGATCCACGAGGCCGAGCCCGAGGCGCAGGATATGACCAACCGCCGGATCAAGTTCGAGAACTATATGGGCGAAGAGGCCAACCGCAAGAACACGACCAAGGCCAGAGTCAGAGACAAGGTCGAGCATCCCTTCCGGATACTGAAGCGCAACTTCGGATTTGCAAAGGTGCGCTACCGGGGCTTGTGGAAGGACCACCAGCGGCTGTGCGCGGCGTTCGCGCTGGTCAACCTATTCCCAACTCCGCAACCGGTTGGTCCCAAAGGGTGCGTAGTGTCTCTGGAGACCGGGAAACGGCCTGCAGAGATCAAATAATCAAGCCAGGACATGCCCATTTCGAACGCATCTTGATCGAAAATGCAGGAAATCGACCACGATTGTTTCGTCGCGGGGAAATCAGGCACCTGCGTAGAGGCTCCCTACAGGCAGTTTGACAATTCCGAGAACCTGCCCACCAGATCCGGTCCCTGCCACGCGGCGGAAAATAGGACGCTGCCGTTGAACCTGCGCCCGTCCCCAGGGATACCAGCGACGCAACGTGTCTTCCCAGTGTTCAGTGAGGACGTGCATCCGAATCTGCAAGCGCAGATACGCGCTGGTTCCACTGCATCCGCTGCCGCTTGACCATTCGCTTGCTCACCACCTGATTCACTGCCGACTCCACGAAATCCCGAAGCGATCCGCACGCCGGTGCCGGTGATTGCAACGAACTCCTGGATCATGTCGAGACCGGATAGTCTGCACCGTCCCGCTTTACCGGGTAGAAAATATACGCCCTAGAGAAAAACTACATAGGCAGGGGCCTGCGGCAAATTGGGTCTGTCCTCCCCCAGCCCGGTCGCTTTGCCGCAAGTCGAACAATCTGGATAGATTAGGCATCTGGACTGCGGAGCAAGCGGTTTGGCACGGGCATTGCCTTATATTTATTTATTAGGGTGAGCCTCAATGTACAAGGCCAGCACCAAAACAGCCGCCGCGGCCAGACGACTGAGGGAGCCGGTTGTGCAACTGCGTCTCGGCGGAAGGACAAGCTCAAGATCGAAACCAGAGTTGACGAGCGGGCTTTACACCCGTCACCGGAGGAAAATCCCAGATATAACCCGGATCCAACCGCGCCATTGCAGAACTCCTGAATGGGAACCAAACTGTGATTACCTACTCAGGGAAAATCCTCTTCAATTAGCCACTTTTTACCATTTCCGAGAGTGATCCGGCAGCATTTGATTCGCGCTGCACTCTTTTACGTGCAAGATAAACTTAGGCTTGCATGGAGTAATGCGAAAGTTACGCATAGGTAACACTTAATGGTTATCTCAGTGCGTAAGCTGATGCTAAACTTTTACTGAAGTCTTCCGAGAATGGAAGTGAGGGCCTGAAAAGGTTCAAGAGCGTTAGGAGCGCTCGCAGAGGTGAAGTGATGTACGGAATTCTGGTTCACTTTCCATCGGATTCCGAATTTTCGACGTACACTGCATCGCCATACAAAGACTGTTCGCGACCGAAACAACGCCGTGCGCACAGTCGTGCTCAGATTTGTCGGCTCAACCATTGGAGCACAGCTCTCCTGATCATGTTGTCCTGCTGTCTCCTTCTCGCCGTGGCTGGCTGCGGAATGCATCTGGCGAACGGAGGGGATACGGGAACCCTCGTCGCGTCCCCCGACACAATCACCTTTGGCGCTGTCTCTATTGGTCAAACGGCTAGCACCACAGTCTCTCTCTTGAATGGGAGTTTAGCACCGGTTGAAATTACCCAACTTAGCCTGACTGGGCAGTCCTTCTCCGTTGTTGGTCCAAGCAGCCTTCCTGTCACGATAGCTGCTGGTGGGACCTATAATTTGAGTGTGCAGTTCGATCCCACCGTCACCGGCGCGGCGACAGGTCAGCTGACCATCACCAGCAACTCTTCGACCAACGCTACGGCTGTGATCGGGCTGAGCGGCACAGGCACGGCGGCGCCGGCGGGCACGGCGGCGTTGAGCGCGCTCTCCTGCAGCAATTCATCCATGACGGGATCGGGGACCGACGCCTGCACGGTGACGCTGAACGTGGCGGCAGCGAGCAGCGGCCTGGTTGTCAGCCTCGCGAGCAGCAGTACGGCGGTGACGGTGCCGGCCACGGTGACGGTGCCGGCCAATGCCACCAGCGCCACGTTCACGGCGACGGTGTCGTCGGTGGCGACCGCACAGGCGGTGACGCTGACGGCGAGTGCGGGAAGCGTCTCCGAGACCTTTGCCCTGCAGTTGAATGCAGTTGTGCCGACGCTGAGCGTCAGCGCCACCAGCGTGGCCTTCGGCAGCGTGGCGGTGAACACGGCGGCAACTCAGTCCGTGACCCTGACGTCCACCGGCACCACGGCTGTCACAGTGAACTCGGCCACCCTGACGGGTACGGACTTCACGGTCTCGGGAGCCACCTTCCCGGCGACGCTGACGCCGGGCCAGGCGGCGACGTTGAGTGTGCAGTTCGATCCCACCGCTGCGGGCGCGGCGACCGGTCAGATGACCATCATCAGCAACTCTTCGACCAACGGCACCGCGGTGATTGCCCTGACCGGTACAGGCACGGTGGCTCCGGCGGCGTTGAGGGCGCTCTCCTGCGGCAGCGGAACCATGACGGGATCGGGGACGGATGCCTGCACGGTGACGCTGAGCGCGATAGCACCGAGCGGCGGCCTGAGCGTCAGCGTGTCGAGCAGCAACGCGGCGGTCACGGTGCCGGCCACGGTGAGGGTGCCGGCCAATGCCACCAGCGCCACGTTCACGGCGACGGTGTCGTCGGTGGCGGTGGCGCAGACGGCGACCCTGACGGCCAGTGCGGCCGGCGTCTCCGAGACATTTGCCCTGCAATTGAATGCAGCGGTGCCGACGCTGAGTATCAACACGACCAGCGTGGGATTCGGCAATGTGGTGGTGAACACGCCGGCGACGCAGTCTCTGACCTTGACATCCACTGGCACTGCGGCTGTAACGGTCAACTCGGCAGTGCTGACGGGTACGGGCTTCACGTTCTCGGGGCCCAATTTCCCAGTCACGTTGACTCCGGGACAGACGGTAACGCTGGGTGTGCAGTTCGATCCCACCGCCGCGGGTGCGGCGACCGGTCAGCTGACCATCACCAGCAACTCTTCGACCAACGGCACCGCGGTGATTGCCCTGACCGGTACAGGCACGGCGGCCTCATATGCTGTCGATCTGAGTTGGGATGCGCCCAGTAGTTCTACGGATCCGGTAGTAGGCTATAACGTCTACAGATCACCGAGTGGAAGTTCAACGTATCAACTTTTGAATTCATCGGTCGATACCCAAACGACATATGTGGATAGCAGAGTCCAGAGCGGGTTGTCCTACGATTACATCGTAGAGAGTGTCGACGCTTCCGGGAATGAGAGCGTCCCGACCAGCCCCATCGTCGTGACAATTCCCTAACAGTGAAAGTCTATTTTCCGCTAAGGCCAGATTTTTAAGTAGCCTGTGATCAATGGCTTGCAAGCCGTGATTTGCAGAACTCGGACTTTTACCACAGGTCGCTAAGGGCGTGAAAAACTCCCTTCAAGCCCAAACCCTGTCTGCCGTGGGCCGATCGCAATCCGTCAGCACTTTACCATACTCGCGGGCTCGATCCTCTTGGGCGCGTTGCGGGGTAAAGTCGAGGTGTAACGCGGTGGTTCTGCCTACACATTCAGAGTTGGGAAAGGCCCAGGCATTAAACCTGGGCTCTTTCTCCGCTTTGAGGAGGCAGCCTTGGCCCGGAAGGGGGGGGCGCGTAATCCTGTTGCGGCTCGCGATTGGCCCGGAATGCTTGCCGGAGGCATGGGGTAAAATTCTCCTACAACTGAGTGCAAAACTTTGCACTTTCCTAAGATACGTCACGGACAAACCGTTTATTTACAGGGTCTTGCAATGGCAACCAAGTTGCATTAGTATTCCCGCAATATGCTCCCCTCATCCCACCCGCACCCACAGGACATACGGGTACGGAACCTCTTCTGGGCTTTTTGCAAGTCAGGATTCTACTTGAGCCCAGAGGTCGAGGGCGAAGCGTGGGAAGTCTTAGGAGCAGAGTAAAAAAAGCGAGGGCTGTAGCCCACAGGGCGAAGCTATGTCTTTTTGACGGCATGTCAAGAAGGATGCACATTCAAAGGAGAGGCAAAGCAAAATGCTGACCTCAGAAAGCATTGGCGCCACAAGGTGCGAAGACTCCGCCTGGTGGGCGCTCTACACCCGCCACCAGCACGAGAAGACGGTGGCAGAGATGCTGTCGGCCAAGGGCTTTGAAGTGTTTCTGCCGCTCTATGACTCAATGCGGCGCTGGAAAGACAGAAGGAAGCTGCTTTCGCTGCCACTGTTCCCCTGCTATGTATTCGTCCGGGGAGGACTCAATCGCCGATTGCAGGTCGTGACGACTCCAGGGGTTCACATGATTCTTTTCTACGGCGAACGTGTCGCGATGATCCCGGAGGCTGAGATTCAGGCGATTCGAAAGACGGTTGAAGGCCCTTACCGCGTAGCCCCGCATCCCTTCCTGAAGTGCGGCGAGCGGGTTCGAGTCACACGGGGCACCCTCGAGGGCGTCGAAGGGGTTCTGGTCCGCAAGAAGAATCTGTACCGTCTGGTTCTTTCCGTGGACATGGTGGCGCAATCGGTGGCAGTGGAAATTGACGCTTCGGATGTGGAACCCGTGGCAGGGCGGAACTTGGCCGGCGTGATCCCGGCGGGGCAATCTGTTGGTGCTGGGAGAGTTCGAGAGGCGCTTTCTCTTTGTGGGTGACAAAGACCTTACGCTCGAGAAGGGTCGATCAGATTTGGATGAGACCACCCAGACCTCACCATCATCGTTGACACAGGACCAAGTATGAAAAGCAGCGCCGGTCGAGCAACAAAATTAGGATTCCTCTTCATTGTTCTTTCTGGTTCTTTGTTGGCGCAAGTGCCAGCCGCCAGTCAGGCTGATCGCGGACTCCCGGGCGGCGTGGTGGCGGATTCACCCGCAACGCCCCTAGCGCCATCAGGCAACAAGCCACACGACAATAGCTTCGTCATTGGTAATGACGACCGCCTGGCGATCAATGTATGGAAAGAACCGGACCTCACTCGGACAATTCCGGTGCGATCAGACGGGAAGATTTCGCTGCCTCTGGTGGGAGAAGTACAGGCGGCTGGACGAACTCCTTTGCAACTTGAACAGGACATTGCCACTAAACTCAGGAACTACATCACCGAACCCGAAGTTACAGTAATCGTCGAGCAGATTAACAGCCAGAAGTTCAACATCCTTGGGCAGGTGGGAAAGCCGGGATCATACTCACTTGCATCTGCCACGACGGTTCTGGACGCTATTGCGGCCGCCGGCGGATTTCGGGACTTTGCCAAGCAGAAGGCTATTTACATTTTGCGGCAGAATGCCAGTGGTGTTGAGACTCGCATTCCCTTCAACTACAAGGAAGTTATCAAGGGCAAGAATCCTCAGCAGAATATCAAGCTTGAACCACGCGACACGATTGTCGTACCGTAAGGGCTGTTTATGCTGACCCGCATTTGTCTGAGTCTTGCGTTCGTCGTCGCCATGCCTGTCTGGTCTCAGGTGGAACCGAGCGCAACTGGCCCCTCTCCCTCCTCAGAGGAGAATATGCAGACACCGCCCCCGGTAAGCGGCGAAGCTTACCCGACTGCGACCGGCTCTGAAGCGCGGTCAAATTATCTGCGTGCTGGATTGGCCGTCAATACCGCATACGATGACAACGTGCTTGGAGGCAACAGTACCACCCCGGTAGGCGACATCACCTACTCGATAATGCCTACAATTGCGCTCGACCAGACGATTTCCCGACTGCACCAGACGTTGACATATAGTCCAGGATTCACGCTCTATCAGCGCACGAGCGGGCTGAATGCCATGAACCAGAACGCGACCGTGGGCTTCCAGTACCGCTTGAGTCCGCACGCGAGAATCAGCTTGCACGACTCCTTCGTGCAGACTTCAAATGTATTCGAACAACCCTATGGGGGGGTATCTGGCTCCACGCAGTCTCCAACAGAAGCGGTTGTAGCTCCGTACGCAGACCAGCTCAGTAATGCAGCGAGCGGACAGCTAAGTTATCAGTTCAGTAGGAATGGCATGATCGGCGGCAGCGGTACATCCACAATGCTTAAATACCCCAATCCTGCGCAGGCCTCAGGCCTCTCCTCCAATTCGAATTCGCGCGGAGGCTCGGCATTCTACAACCTCCGCCTGTCAAGCACGCAGTACATTGGTGTGACATATCAGTATTCACGGATGTTGGCATCTCTGGCGAATGCACCGAGTGAGACTCAGGTGCATACGATCAATTCCTTTTACACTCTCTATCTAAAAAGCACTCTTTCTCTTTCCGTATCGGGCGGCCCGCAGCACTTCGACTTGGTCCAGTCTCCCTTGCCGGCGTCCGGCTCGTGGACACCTGCTGTAACCGCAAGCATGGGCTGGCAAAGGAGCCATACCAATTTTGCGGCGAGCTACTCGCGAACCGTCTCTGGGGCGGGGGGCCTGGTCGGAGCCTTCCAATCAGAGAGCGCAAATGCAAATGCGAGCTGGCAATTGGCACGCACCTGGACCGCAGGATCGTCGGCGAGCTACACAACCCAGAAGAATGTTCTCCCGGCCTTCTTTTCGTCCACTCAAGGGGGGCACGCCGTTTCAGGAACTGTCTCGGTCCAACACCCAATAAGCGAGCAATTCACGGCGGGATTTGGATACTCCCGGATCCATCAAAGTTACGGCGGCATTGCAGTGATATCCGAAAACCCTGATAGCGATCGTGTATTCGTCTCCATCTCCTATCAGTTCGCAAGACCACTGGGAAGATAATCATGGCAGCAGTAACCGAGGAACAGAATTCAGAACCGCTTGACCTGCAGCGCTACCTGAGCGTAGTTCGCCGCCGCCACATCCATTTCCTTATACCGATGCTGCTTGGGTGGCTTGTAGTCTGGGGAGCGAGCTGGGTTCTGCCGGCGCGTTATAAGTCGAGCACGATGATCCTGGTGGAGCAACCCACCATGCCTAAAAACTATGTCGAGCCGAATGTCAGCGACGATTTGCAGGACCGGCTGCAAAGTATTACGCAACAAATTCTTAGCCGCACGCGCCTTCTCTTGATCATCGACAAGTTGCATCTTTATGGTGAAAGGCGCGAGAAGATCAATCCAGATGAAAAGGTCGCGCTCATGACCAAAGACATTGACATCGAGCTTGTGCGAAACAATAACGGAGAGAAAATTACCGCATTCAGCATTAATTATTCAGCGCGCGATCCTCATATCGCCCAGCAGGTGACAAGCGAACTGACGGACCTGTTCATCAACGAGAATCTGAAAGTACGGCAGCAAGAGTCGGAAGACACTACCCAGTTTATTGCGAGCCAGCTGGAGAATGCGCGTGCGAGCCTCGCCGAGCAGGAGGCGAAGGTACGAGAGTTTCAAGGACAACACGAAGGCGCGTTGCCTTCCCAGCAGGGTAGCAATCTTCAAATCCTGTCTGGTCTGCAGGAGCAGTTACAGAACGAAGCGGATGCACTCAACACTGCGAAACAGCAGCGTGTTTACCTCCAGTCGCTCATCGAGGAATACCGAGGGTTTCATGGGGCCCCCCGGACTGCCGACGGCACCCCGACCGGCTTGTTAGCGATTGACCAGGAACTCGACAGATTAAGGGCAAAACTGGCAGATCTCAGCTCTCATTACACGGATCGTTATCCAGATGTTCAGAGCGTGAAGGACCAGATAGCCAAGACCGAGAAGAGAAGAGACGATCTTGTTGCCGATATGAAGAACAAAGGCAATGGCAGTCGACAGCCGAACGACGGCACCGCAACGCGCGATGTAGTGGATGCTTCACAAGGATCGCCAGCGCTGCAATTGCAAGGCCAACTGCAGGCCAACCAGTCAGAAATCGCGAGTCGTGAGCAGTCGATTGCAGGTTTAAAGGCCAGAATTAACGACTACCAGGCGCGCCTAAACGAGGAGCCTGCGGTCGAGCAGCAACTGGCCGACCTGACACGCGGTTACGATCAATCCAAGGCTGATTACGACGAACTGTTGAAAAAGAAGAACGAATCCGAGATGGCCACCAACATGGAACAGATGCAGCAAGGTGAGCGGTTCAGCATGCTTGATCCTCCCAGTTTGCCGATGAAACCAGATTTTCCCAACCGCCTCAAATTTTGTGGAATCGGGTTGGGCGTCGGTCTGGCGCTGGGCCTCATTGTGGCAGGTGGATTCGAATTTCTAGACGACCGTCTGTACAGTGAGAAGGAAATCAAGACCTTGCTGCCCGTGGCGGTCATATCTGAGGTTCCAGAGATACCGCTCCCATCCGATGAACGGCGCAGCATGAGAAGAACGGCGTTGGGATGGTCCATGACGGCGCTAGTCGTCGCCACCATCCTGGCCGGTTCTGCCTTCAATTATTTTCACGACTAGGTTTTGCATCCAAATGTACAAGGCCTTTTTCAAACTCGCGCGCAATCCGTTCAACCTCACGCCTGATCCTGTTTGCTTTGTCCCAACCAAGCGGCACAATGAGGCGCTGGCGGCGCTTTATCATGGCGTTCGGCAGCACAAGGGGTTTGTTGTGTTGACGGGGGAGGTGGGCACCGGAAAGACCTTGCTGCTTCGATGCTTGCTCGGGCTGCTGAAGGAGAGCAAAGACGTTGCCTACGCATATCTTTTTAATGGCCGGCTTTCACCTACGGAGTTCCTGCAGTACATTCTCTCCGACTTCGGGCTCCCTGCGACTGGTAAGAGCAAATACGAACTGTTGCTTGACCTGGGTCATTTTTTGGCATCGAGGGGTTCGAGGAAAATGACTACCGTGCTCATCGTGGACGAGGCACACCATTTGTCCGCGGACATACTCGAGGAGGTCCGTCTTCTGTCGAACTTGGAGACCACCGACGATAAGTTGTTGCAAATCGTGCTGGTTGGGCAGCCCGAACTTGACGAGAAACTGGATTCCGTTGAACTTAGGCAACTCAAGCAAAGAATTGCGGTTCGGACTCAGCTTGGCGCGCTGGACGCCGACGAGACCAAGCGGTACATCGAACAGCGGTTGCAGATTGCTGGAGAAGAGCCACATTCTAGCCCATTGTTCTCTGAGGAAGCCATCGCGACAGTGCATCGCTATTCGCGAGGTCTGCCTCGCCTGATCAACACAATTTGCGAGAATGCCCTTATTGCAGCCTACGCGAGACGGTTGCCAAGCGTAACTCCGGACATCGTAGGGTATGTGGCGAAAGAGTTCCGCCTCGATGTGGCTTCTTCATCTGATGCTGAAAAAGCAGAGAGACACAACCAGATGGATGCCAAGCGAGCGATGAACGCCCTCCTTGATCTGTTTGCCGCTCTGGAAGACGCATCGCAAACGATTCAGACGCAGGTGCGCCTGTAGCCATTGAAGTGAGCAAGCATGAGCCATATATTTGACGCATTACAAAGATCGGAAGGCGAGCGCGCTGAGATTGATTCGCCAGCACCGTCAGAAGCGACTGAACTACTGCGCCGTGCCGAGCGGAGAGCTGCGTCGAGATGGGAGACCGCGGTTGTACTTAAGCAGACCGATGCTACGGAGAGTGCAGAGCGCGACACGTTAATCGGACCACAAGCGGCAGCGCCCGAGGTGACAGTACAGAAAACTCCTGCAGCAGATGAGCATACGCAGGCTGACAGACACGTGGATATCTTTGCCCAATTCCAGTCCCTGCAGGTCACGCTTGCCCCTCAAAACCGGCTCGTATGCTTCACAGATGCGGAGAGCCTGGCGGCCGAGGCCTTCCGCCTACTAGGAGTGCGCTTGCGACATCTCCGGCGGGACCGGCCGCTCAGAAAAGTGCTGATTACGAGCACAATTCCTCAAGAGGGCAAGAGTATGGTTGCTGCCAACCTGGCCTGCACCCTAGCTCAAAGAACACAGCAGAGGATCTTGCTGTTGGAGGGAGATCTGCGGAGACCGTCATTATCCCAAGCCTTAGGGATCGGCCGGAATCCGGGCCTTTGTGAATGCCTGCACGGCGAGCGCACGCTCGCGAAGTGTATCTACCATCTGGAAAGCCCGGGTTTCTGGATTCTGCCAGCAGGCAGCGCTCAGAGCAATGCGCTTGAGCTCCTACAATCGGGAAGACTGTCTGCACTTATGGATCAGTTGGCCGCATGGTTCGATTGGATGATCATCGATTCTCCACCCATGCTGCCTTTGGGTGATACGAGCGTCTGGGCGCGGCTGGCGGATGGAATTCTTCTCGTTACGCGTCAAGGAACTACCGAGAAGCGGCATTTGCAGAGGGGTCTCGAAGCGCTCGAACCGAAAAAACTGATTGGCGCGCTGTTGAACTGTTCCAAAAGCTCGGCTCACAGCGACTATTACTATCGTGCGACCAATGTCTCGCAACCGATTGACGGGTCGACAAAATGATTCACCCCGACCAATCTAACTAGCTTTCATCGTCCGACATTTGATGTGGCTCGCGCTTAAATCCCCATTACAACGGCAATCGCGATCGGATATTTACTCTCGCATCACGAGAAGAGATGCGGGGAACGAGCATGTCGGTTATCGGGGTTCGTTACAGACAACCCAATGGAAGTGATCGTCTAGAAAGGAGTAAGTTGTGACCCTGTTACGCGTGGACAATGCTACAAATCTCGCTGACCGTGTATTTGAGCCGGTATCGGCCGGGAAACGCGAGGTCCTGAACGAGACCACCTTTAATCGGATGATCGCAATCGAGCGCAAGAGAACAGAGCGATCCAAGCAGCCCTTTCTGCTTATGCTGCTGGAGACTGGCCGTCACCAAGACTCGCCAAGGAATGGTGGATATCTCGAGAGTATGGTGTCTGCTCTGCTGTCATCCATCCGGGAGACCGACGTTATCGGCTGGTACAAGGACCGGACCATAGTTGGCGTGATGTATACAGGGCTTATGGTCAATAACAAGAACTCAGTCATGAGCATGATCCTGGGCAGAATGAGCGTTACGCTAGGGGACAGTTTGACCTCTGACCAATTCAGCCAAGTCACCATCTCGTTCCATTTCTTTCCCGACGACTGGGATGATGAAAGCTCCGGGCGCCCGAGCAATCCGGCTCTGTATCCTGACCTATTGATCCCCCGCAACGATAGGCGGTCCGTGGTGGCCATCAAGCGTGCGATGGATATTGTCGGCAGCGCACTGATGTTGAGCCTTTGCGCGCCTATCTTTTTAATTATCGCGCTGGCGATCAAGGCGTCATCCAAAGGTCCGGTGCTTTTCAGGCAACAGCGGGTTGGACAGTACGGTCAGCATTTTACATTTCTGAAATTCCGTTCAATGCACGTCAATAATGATCATAGCATTCACAAAGAGTATATAACTAAATTCATAGCCAGCGAGGCGAGAAAACAACCGTCGAACGGGAATGGTGAGGGTGTATACAAGCTTACGAACGATACGAGGGTCACGCGAGTGGGGAAGTTCTTGCGGAGGACCAGCTTGGATGAACTGCCTCAATTCCTGAACGTTCTCAAAGGCGAGATGTCGCTCGTCGGCCCTCGTCCCCCGATTCCATATGAGTTGGCAGCTTATCAAACGTGGCACCGTCGCCGGGTCTTGGAAGTCAAACCAGGGATTACTGGGTTGTGGCAGGTCACCGGCAGAAGCCGCGTCAACTTCGACGAGATGGTCCGGCTGGATCTGCGATACGCGACGTCGTGGTCTCCTTCGCTCGACTTCACAATTCTCATGCGTACACCTCTTGCAGTGATCAAAGGTGAGGGCGCGCTTTGAGTTCCGCGTTTCGGCCCGTTCATTGATTTCGGCCGATATTGCTGTATCCGCTCCACCCTATGCTGCATTCGCCTTTGTCCTAACCGCATATTCCCAACCGTCAGCAGATTTAAGAAGGGTGATGCCATCGTGAACTTCGGTGTAATTGGCTACGGCTACTGGGGACCAAACGTTGTGCGAAACCTGTCGAGTCTAGAGGGTTCCCATGTGATCGCAATCGCGGAGGTGAACCCAGCCGCGCGAGTGCGCGCGCAAAAGGCCTATCCGGGAGTCAATGTAACTCCGGACACTTCGGCCGTGATCTCGTCTGTTAAAATCGACGCCGTTGCCGTTGTTACCCCGGTCTGGACGCACTATGAGTTGGTAAAAGCCGCGTTGGAGAACGGCAAGCACGTGTTCGTTGAGAAGCCGTTCACCAGCAATGCCGCACAAGCGGAGGAACTTATCAACCTTGCGCGGCGAAAGAACCTGACGATCATGGTGGACCATACGTTCCTGTTCACCGGCGCAGTCAAGAAAATCTCCCAACTACTTGATGAAGGAACCCTAGGAAATCTGTACTACTACGATTCCACCCGCGTCAATCTGGGTCTTTTTCAGCATGATATCAACGTTCTTTGGGATCTTGCGCCCCATGATCTTTCCGTCATGGATTACCTCATCAAGGCGAGTCCCGAGGCAATTGTCGCGACGGGGGAAAGTCATCTAAACGGTTGCGAAGATGTGGCTTACATGACGCTCTATTTCCCCGGGCAAGTCATAGCGCATATCAACGTTAACTGGCTCTCCCCGGTAAAGGTTAGGACTACGCTTATCGGCGGCGAGAAGCGAATGCTGGTCTGGAACGATCTCGAGGCTGACGAAAAGGTAAAGGTGTACGACAAGGGAGTGAATATTACCAGTCGCGAAGGCGTCTACGAAATGCTGGTGCACTATCGAACAGGTGATATGTGGGCTCCTCAACTGGAGCAGGTCGAGGCGTTGCACAAGGAGCTGTCCTACTTCGTGAACTGCGTTTCAGGAGGGCAAGAGCCGTTTAACGATGGATGTGCAGGCTTGCGGGTAGTGAAGATGCTGGAAGCAGCCAGCGAATCGCTAAGCAAGAGGGGATCCTTAGTTTATCTATGAACTCCTACAACTGCATTTCGAACGACGTGAAACTGGGGAAGAACGTCCGGCTCTCGAAATTCATAAATCTGTACGGATGCGAGATCGGGGACGAGACAAAGATCGGCGCATTTGTTGAGATTCAGAAAAACGCCAGTGTCGGTAAGTGCTGCAAGATTTCGAGCCATACCTTTATTTGCGAAGGCGTCCTCATTGAGGACAACGTCTTCATCGGACACGGAGTAACGTTTATAAACGACAGCTATCCCCGCGCCACGACGGTTGAAGGAAGCCTGCAAACTGAAGCCGATTGGAAAGTCGAGCAGACGGTCATCAAGAAGCATGCATCGATCGGTTCCGGTGCGACGATTCTCTCCAACATCACGATCGGTGAGAACGCGCTAGTAGGCGCTGGCAGCGTGGTCACCAAAGATGTTCCACCAAACGCTATCGTGGCTGGAAATCCGGCCCGGATTCTGCGTTACATCGAGGAAGCCTTGGGGAGTCACAATGCGCATTTCTAACGCCGTTCCGAACAGCATTCCTTTCCTGGATCTGGTTACCCCGCACGTAGAACTCGAGCAAGAGCTCACGGGAGTGTTCCGCCGAGCGCTGGTTACAGCTGGCTTCATTGGCGGGCCCATGGTCGAGGAACTTGAGAAGGACTTTGCAGCCTTTTGCGGCACAAACCACTCTATAGCCGTTAGCAGCGGCACGGATGCGTTACGCTTCGCCATTATGGGTTGCGGAGTGGAACCCGGCGACGTGGTACTGACCGTGCCGAATACATTCATTGCCACAACGGAAGCCATTTCGCAAGCTGGCGCTATACCGGAGTTCGTCGAGATCGACGAGCACACATACAACATGTCGGTTGAGATGCTGCAACAGTTTCTGGAAGAGCAGTGCACTCGGGACAAATCGGGGAAGTTGATCAGCCAGCGGAGTGAGCGGCCAGTAACAGCGGTAGTGCCCGTGCACCTCTACGGCCAAATGGTCGACATGGATCCTATCCTGAGGCTAGCCGGCAAGTACGGTCTAACGGTGATTGAGGATGCTTGCCAGGCGCACGGGGCTGAATACTTCTCAAAGAGATTCAATCGCTGGATGAAAGCCGGGTCCATGGGACGTGCAGCTGCGTTCAGCTTCTATCCCGGGAAAAACCTCGGAGCGTGTGGCGAAGCCGGGGCTGTGACCACGAATGACGCAGGTCTGGCCGGCAAAGTCAAGATGCTGCGCGATCACGGTCAGGTGAAGAAGTACTATCACGACGTGGAAGGGTACAACGGACGGCTGGACGCGATCCAAGCCGGGATCCTGCACGCGAAGTTGGGTCATCTAGCGAAGTGGAATTCGCAGCGCCGTGTCCGGGCCGCCGAATACAATCGTCTACTGGCCGGGAATGAAGCCGTGAGTCTTCCCTGTGAGCCTTCCTGGTCGAAAGCCGTTTATCACCTTTATGTGATCCGGGCCAGCGATCGCGACGGCCTTATTAGCCACTTGAAAGAAGCGGGCATCGGCACTGGAATTCACTATCCAATTCCCTTGCATTTGCAAAAGGCGTACGCCTCGCTGAACTACAGCCTGGGAGATTTCCCCGCAGCGGAATGCGCTTCTGCCGAAATTGTTTCTCTGCCGATGTTTCCGCAGCTCACACAGGAACAGCAGGCCAGAGTAGCGGATGAAATTCGGGTGTTTACCGCCGAAACTTCTCGAAAGCTGATGCGGGGTGCAATAAGTTCAGCAGCGGTTGCCGAACTTACCTTATAGGAGAAACTCCGACTTCAACCACGCACCATAAGGCGCGGCAAATCCGCTGAGCATAAGCGTATACCTGTCTGACCACAACTATAGGCGAAGTTATGTCACCGAATCAATTGGCAGAGCTGACTGAAGAGCACCAAAGCATGTCTGAAAGTGAAGTTCGATCTGGTATGCGCGGAGTTGAGGAACCTCGACCTGTTCGTAAGATCTGGATCGATCTGGAGAATTCGCCGCATGTGCCTTTTTTTTGTCCCATCATGGAGGAACTCAAAAGGCGGAACAGCAAAGTGGTACTTACCGCAAGAGACTGCTTTCAGGTATGCGAACTCGCGGATCTGGCGGGTCTGGAATACCGGAAGATCGGCCGTCATTACGGCAAGAACCGGATGGCCAAGCTGGTGGGTCTGGGCATTCGTGTGTTGCAGCTGGCCCCTCTTATCTTTCGGGAAAAGCCTGCAATTAGCGTCTCACACGGTTCGCGCTCGTTGATCGTTCTGTCGGCCTTGCTGGGAATCCCCAGCGTAAATATTGTCGATTACGAATACGCCGACCAACGGCTTACCAGCTTGCTGGGCTCTGAACGCAAGAAATGGGTTCTCACTCCCGACGTAGTTCCCTCAGGCAACTTCGAAAAGTGCGGTACGCTGCCGGATCACATTCTGCACTACCCGGGGATCAAAGAAGATGTTTACGTTCCCTTCTTTCATCCGGATCCCGCCTTCAAAGATATTCTTGGATTTGCTCAAACCGATGTTGTGGTTACCATTCGTCCGCCGGCCTCCGAGGCCCACTATCACTCTCCCGAGAGCGACAAGCTGTTGAAGGCGGTGTTCCGATCGTTGGCCGATCATCCCGAAGTCAAGACGGTCTTGCTGCCGCGCACACCAAGGCAGGAAGCTGAGCTCCGCGATGGGCACCGGGAACTCTTCGCCGCGGGAAGAATTGTCGTGCCGGAGCACGCAGTCAATGGCCTGGACCTCATCTGGAACTCGGATGTCGTGATCAGTGGCGGAGGCACGATGAACCGCGAAGCCGCCGCTCTCGGAATTCCGGTGTATAGCTTTTTTCGCGGGACCCTGGGAGCGGTCGACAAACACCTGGCAGAGAATGGCAAGCTGATTCTCTTGAAAAGCGAACAGGACGTTCGCGATAAGCTCAAGCTGGTGCGGCGCGACAGAGCTCAGGATTCCAGGCCTGACAGAGGGGCCGCGCTGGAAGCAGTTGTTAACCACATTGACGCGGTCTGTAATGGTCGAGCCTGAGGAATGCGATTAGACACACCGATTGACCCGGAGCAAAGAGATGTCGACTCGCGGGGTATTCTTGAGCTGTGCGACTTGGCGGCCCGCGGTCTGGTCGAAATGCTTGACCGGGAGAGGCAGATTTTCTGCCACATCTACCGCCGGACCGAATCGGGCATGGTTCGCGAAGGACACTCGCCGCGCTACACGATGATGACGCTGCTGGGGCTCCAGCGTTACGAACGCGCGGGGCAACGTTCGCCTGTGGCGATCACCCCTGTGCTCGACGCGCTGCTCGAGGATACCCGCTGGATCACAAGCGCCGGCGATTTGGGCTTGCTTCTGTGGACCTGCGCGGAGCTGATTCCAGATCGCCTGCCACAGATCTATCAACAGATCCAAGCGCGCGAAGCGCTGGTTCATTTTCCCGACGGAAAGCAGGGAAGCACCATGGAAGTCGCATGGTATCTGACCGGACTTGCAACCTGCTGGCTGGCGGGTTACTCCGATCTCCCTGGACTGGCCGAACAGGCTGAGGCGGCCCGTCATATCCTGAATCGCAACTGCGGAGATTCCGGAATCTATGGTCATCGTGGCCGGAGCAGGTCGTTGGCTGGGTACGTTCGCGGAAGGATCGGCAGCTTCGCGGATCAGGTGTATCCCACGATCGCTTTTGCACGATTGTCACAGGCCAATGATGACGGGGAAGCGCGGAAGATGGCGCTGCGCACCGCAAAGAAGATGTGCGAGCTTCAGGGGCCGTTGGGAGAGTGGTATTGGCAATACGATTCTGTGACCGGGAGAGTCGTGAGCCGCTATCCAGTGTATTCCGTGCATCAGCACGCCATGGGCCCGATGATGCTCTTCGCGGTCGGCAGGGCGACCGGCTGCGATTTCAGCGAGGCGATTTATAAGGGTCTGGCCTGGATCAGCGGAAACAATGAACTGCATCGTGATTTCATTGAACCTTCGCTGGGCTTGGTGTGGCGCTGTATCTATCTTGAGCCGATGAAGGCATACACAGACTCCGCCCTGCGATTGTCCGGGTTGCGCAGTGGCGCGGCGGGCGCCGGATTGAGAATTCGGTACGAATGCCGTCCTTATGAACTCGGCTGGCTGTTGTACGCATTCGCCGGAAAGTCACAACTGAAAGGCTCAGCAAGAAAGCTGCTACCTACGAGCCTCGGCTTGCAATCACAGGTCTGAACGGCATCACCCAACAACATGGAAATGGCGACAAAAGCTAAGATCATGACCGTCGTCGGCGCGAGGCCTAATTTTATGAAGGCTGCGCCAATTATCACGGCGATCCCTGATCACAACGACCGTTTGGCCGCGTCGCCCCGCACCATGAGTCTTGGTAACCATCAGATCGCCATCGAGAGCGTACTAGTCCACACGGGGCAGCACTACGACGAAGCGATGTCGGACCGATTCTTCGCCGATCTAAGCATTCCCAAACCCAATGTGCACCTAGGAGCCGGATCCGGTTCTCACGCGGCCCAAACAGCTGAGATTATGAAGCGGTTCGAGGATGTGCTATTACGAGAAAAGCCCAATCTGCTAATAGTCGTTGGCGACGTAAACTCCACACTGGCATGTGCTCTGGTGGCCGCGAAACTTTCCTATGACACCTACGGAACCAGACCACTGATTGCGCACGTCGAAGCCGGCCTTCGTTTCTTCGATCGATCCATGCCGGAGGAAATAAATCGAATACTTACAGACCACCTCGCTGACCTATTGTTTGTGACCGAGGAAAGCGGGCCCAGAAACCTGCGTCAGGAAGGTATCCCGGATCATAAGATGCATCTCGTTGGCAATACCATGATTGATTCGCTCCTCGCGTTCAAGCACAAAGCCGGTCTGTCTCCGATTCTGGATACGCTCGGGCTCCGCAACGGCCACTCTGGATCTAACTCAACGAGTGGCGTGGCGCGTTATGCGTTGTTGACTCTACATCGACCTTCCAACGTCGATCAACGTCAGGGCTTTCTGAACATCCTGGAAGGATTGGAAGAATTGGCATACTCCTGTCCCGTTATCTTCCTTGCGCATCCGAGAACGCAAAAAAAAATTGCCGACTTTGGTTTCGAACGTTTCTTTAGCCATCAGAACCGATCTGACGGAGGGAAGCCAGCCTCAATCAGCGCAAATGGACGAATCTGCTTAGTTGATCCGCTCGGATACATCGATTTTCTGTGCTTGATGGAGCACGCGGCAGTCGTTGTGACGGACTCGGGAGGCATTCAAGAAGAAACCACCTGTCTTGGAGTTCCGTGTGTCACCGTGCGGGAGAATACGGAACGGCCGATTACGGTCCAGCTTGGCACGAACATCCTTGCCGGAACGAGCAAGGAGGGCATTCGCCGGGCCGTCTGGCAACAGCTAGAGTCGAAAACGGAGGGCACTATGCCGGAAGCATGGGACGGCAGAAGCGCTCAGCGAATTCTTGAGGTGATTTGCCGGGAGCTCGAGAGACCACAGCCAAAGTCCGTTTCCTATGCGCGCGAGTAGACCCCTCACATGAGGGTTGCATTTTATGGCACTTAGTTGTAGGTGATGGCGTGGGGACATTGATGGGATATGTAATTATAACTCCGGTGCGTGACGAGGAGAAACACATAGAAGGAACCATCGAGTCTGTCTGTTTCCAGACCGCGCGACCAACTGAATGGGTCATTGTCGATGATGGCTCCAGTGATCTTACTGGAGAGATTGCTGATCGATATGCAGCGCAGCACTCATGGATTCGCGTCATACACCGCGAGAACAGAGGATTTCGGAAGTCCGGCGGCGGTGTGATGGAGGCCTTTTACGACGGCTACAATACACTTCTATGCAAAGACTGGGATTTTATCGTCAAACTCGATGGAGACCTGAGCTTTGCTCCGGATTATTTCGAGAAATGCTTTGAGTACTTTCGCCGGGACTCGGAACTTGGAATTGGTGGCGGGGAGATCTGCTACGATATCGCTGGGCAGATGAAAACTGAGGAGAATCCTCGCTTCCATGTGCGAGGAGCGACCAAGATTTATAAGAGAGCATGTTGGGAGGCGATTCGAGGGCTTTGGCCGGCCCCGGGATGGGACACGATCGACGAGGTCAAAGCCAATATGATGGGGTGGAAGACGTATACCTTCACAGACTTGCATCTCTTTCATCATCGTTTGACAGGAGCAGAAGAGGGACTATTTTGCGACAGTGTGAAGCATGGAGTGGCCTGCTATGTTTCTGGCTATCACCCGCTATTCGTCGCGGCCAGTTGCGTACGTCGGCTAAGTCATAAGCCGCAAGTGATTGGTTCCATTGGAATGGTTTACGGATTTCTAAAGGCTCATGTTACTCGCCCTTTACGTTTGGACGATCGGTCATACCTCGCTTACATCCGTGGTCAGCAGCTAAGACGTCTCTGCGGGATGCCAACTATTTGGAGATGATCTCCAGATCGGTCGATTAACAGAATATGTGTGGAATCTGCGGAAAACTCGTGTTCGATAACCAGGCGACGATCTCCCCCACGCTCGTGAGGGCGATGGCGGATACGATCCGACACCGTGGGCCTGACGACGAAGGGTATTACGTGTCGGGGCCGGTTGCCCTCGGCTTTCGCCGGCTCTCGATCATCGACCTTAAAAGTGGCCACCAGCCGCTTTCGAACGAGGATGGTTCGGTCTGGATTGTTTTCAATGGAGAGATTTACAACTATCAGGATTTGCGCGCCTTTCTCTTGGACAAAGGACATGTGTTCAGGACGCGGACCGATACGGAAGTAATTGTCCACCTATACGAGGAATTCGGTCCCGCTTGTCTGGAGAAGTTGCGGGGAATGTTCAGTTTCGCCATCTGGGACCAAAACGCCAAGACCCTCTTTTTGGCGAGAGACCGGGTTGGAATAAAGCCCCTATATTATCATCTGACTCACGCATCATTGGTGTTTGCGTCCGAGATCAAAGCGATCCTCGCAGATCCATCGGTTGAAAGACAGGTGGCTCCGGAGTTCATCGACAGGTTTCTGACCTTCCTGTACATGCCGGGCGAAGAGACGTTGCTGAAGGGAATACATAAGCTCCTCCCGGGGCACTATCTCTTGGTCAAGGACGGCAAACCGGTAATCCGACAATATTGGGATCTCCAGTTTGCAGAGCCCCTTCAAGGCAAGAGTATCGAGCAGGCAGAGGCTGATCTACTCAGTCTGCTTTCGGAAACTGTCGACTTGCACATGATCGCGGATGTGCCGGTTGGAGTCCTCCTGAGCGGAGGAGTAGATTCAACGGGTGTGCTCAGTCTCGCCGTAGACCAAACCGATAAGAAGGTCAGTACTTTCACAGTGGGATTTTCCGGGGAGGAAGTCGCCGACGAGAGACCTTATGCGAAACTAGCTGCCGAGAGGTACGGCACAGAGCATTACGAAATGACCATCACGGCCAAGGATTTCGCGGCCTTCATGCCTAAGTACGTGTGGCACATGGAAGAACCTGTCTGTGAGCCACCTGCCATCGCGTTATACTATGTCTCAAAATTGGCGAGAAACCATGTCACTGTGCTTCTCTCCGGGGAAGGTGGGGACGAAGCCTTTGCCGGATACAGCAACTATCGCAACCTCGTCTGGCTTGAGCGCATCAAACGGGGTGGACATCTTCTAAATGGAGCCCTTGCCGGGGGAATGTCTCTCGCGAACTCGCTATTCGGCTTGTCTCGTTTCTGTAAGTATGTGCCCTTAATGAGTGATCGTTTTCCGGACTATTACTACAGCCGTACTTCAAACCCACATCGTACTACGGGGAACGGATTGGGCAGCGTATATTCGGCCGATTTTCTGAGAGCGGTTGACCGCGAGCGTAGCCTGGAGCCTGTGCGCACCTTGCAAACATACGTGCGCGGTAACGGCACGCTCGACGCGATGCTCTATATTGATACCAAGACGTGGCTGCCGGACGATCTACTGATCAAGGCAGACAAAATGACGATGGCCAACTCCATTGAACTCCGCGTGCCGCTACTCGATCACAAAGTTCTGGAGTTCGCAGCGTCGTTGCCGGCCAATTTCAAGCTCAATGGATTGACTACAAAATTCATCCTAAAGAAGGCGTTGTCAGAGAGAATTCCCAAAGAGATTCGCGATCGGAAAAAGACCGGTTTTCCTGTACCCTATGAATCTTGGCTCCGGACAGATCTTAGAGATCTCGTCTGGAACGTGTTGATGGACAGCAGAACAACTGATCGAGGCTATTTCAGTAAAGCTGCCATTGAGGGGTTGCTTCGAGCTAACTCGAATGGCAGTAACTACTCCAAAGACATATTCTCCCTCCTTAGCCTGGAAATGTGGCAACGAACGTTTCTGGAGGATGAACAAGTTGTCTTATAGCAGATTCCGACAGGTCGCGATGAATGTGGCCTCAGACATATTTTGGCGGATACCTGGCTCCTTCGGGATCGCGCGCATCCTTGGTCATTACTCGTTGCGATGCGTAGTCTTCCATCACATTTCTGCCGCGGAGTCACCGTTCACGGCCGGGATCAGGGTGAGCATTTCCCCAAAGAAATTCGAAGCTGCGTTGAGATTTCTGACCACGCACTATGTTCCCGTGAGCCTGCAAGATGTTCTAACTGAATGCAATGGCAAAGGGTTGCCGCCTCGTCCGATTCTCGTAACATTCGATGATGCGTATGCGTCTGTTGCCAAATATGCCGCACCTCTCTGCCTGCAATTTAGTGTACCAGCTGTCTTTTTTGTAAACGCAGCGTTTGTCGATAACCAACGCCTGGCGCCGGACAATCTTGTCTGCTATGTGGCCAAAGTGCTGGGAATGGAGACGATCAATGCCGCTGTCCGGGCCGTCCCAGGCAACGAAACCCTGGAATTGCATTCTCTTGCCGAGGTTTTTGGCAGTTTTTTCCCGGCTATCTCACTGGGCGATAGGGAAGTTTTTCTTGACGCACTGCGGCAGTTGTCCGGCATCAATGAGAGCCGCATGGCGAAGGACGCGAACCTGTACCTGACCAGCGAACAGCTTTGCAATCTGACGTCTTTCAATTTTGAAATCGGAAACCACACGTACAGCCACACACACTGCAGATCTCTCTCGCAGCAGGACTTCGTTTCAGAAGTGGACAGGAATAAGGCGGAATTGGAGGCGTGGTCGGGAACAGAGATACGTTCATTCAGCCAGCCCTACGGTTCCTCGAAAGATCTCACTCCTGAGTTGAGGGAGCATCTCAAGCGCTCCGGGCACCAAGCTGTCTTTTTGAGTGAAAGTGTCGCCAATCCTCGAAGACCTGACCTGTTTCATCTTGACAGGATCAGTACTTGTGCCGAAAGCGATGACTCTCTGTTCTTCGAAATCGAGGTTCTGCCGCGTTTTCGAGCAATACGAAATCGGTTTTTTCAAAACCCCGCGCCCGTTAGGGCGGCCGGAGTTCATTTATCGGCGGACCGGCAAGAATCGGTGGATCTGGACGACTACGGCAGGGCTAGCGATAGGAGGAAGCGTGCCTGAGAATCGGGAAACAATGACTCGTGAAGAATTCCTTTTGGAGATGGATGAGATTCTTGGACTGCGCGCTGGAACCCTTAGAGGCGACGAGAAACTGGACGAACTCCAGAACTGGGACTCGACCGCGCTCATTACACTGATTGTCCTGGCGGAAACAGCGAACGAGGCGCACATCTCTCCCGAGCAGGTCGTTGGCTGCTCGTCAGTCGCCGACCTTCTGCGGCTGGCTGGGGTAGACGGTAGCTCTTCTTGACGACCAAATAGCTAAACGGCATCGTAGGGTTGTGAGCGCTCAAGCGGTAAGAAGGTCACGGTATGTTCAGCGCTTTGCTGAACGGATCCTGCTTCAATCAGAGGTTACCTTTTTCGGAGGCTTGCATTGGCATCGGAGACCAAAGCGGTGGAATCAGAGATCTTAAGGGAGATGCGGTTCCCAATCACACCTGCGAATATCTTGCGAAAGCGCAATTCCTTGAAGAGAGAACTGCTCGCGCAACCTAATCTCATGCCCAAGCGAATTGCAATTCTGGGTGGCTCGACAACAACTGAAGTCAAGAGCATGCTGGAGTTGTTTCTCTTGGACCAGGGAATTCAGCCAACGTTTTACGAATCCGGCTACAACCGTTACTCCGAGGACATCCTATTCGAGAACCCGAACTTGATGAATTTCAAACCCGATGTCGTCTTTATTCACACCACCTGGCACAACGTTTCAAAATTCCCTGAATTGATGGAGGCTGAAGGGGAGGTTGAACAGCGTGTCCGCAGGGAAGTGGGCCGGTTTGAGTCCCTTTGGGAGAAAATTCACTCGGATCTCGGCGCGTTGATCATCCAGAATAACTTTGACCTGCCGCGCCTCAGACCGCTGGGAAACTTAGAGGCGTTCGAATCGTCTGGCCGCGTGAATTTCCTGATGAGGTTGAACGCCGAGTTCGCGACTTACGCACGTAAACACTCGCGTTTCCTCATCAACGATATTCTTTACCTTTCCGCGCAAGTAGGTTTGGACGCGTGGCACGGTCACACCTATTGGTACAACTTTCACATGGCTGTGAGTCCGACGGCGACAGTAGCTCTGGCTCAGAACGTTGCCGCCATTGTCAAGTCTGTTTACGGACGGTCCAAGAAATGCCTTGTCCTCGACCTGGACAATACACTCTGGGGCGGAGTCGTTGGTGACGATGGTGTGCAAAACCTCATTTTGGGCCGTGACCACCCAGTCGGCGAAGCTTTCCTGGATTTCCAGCGATATGTTAAGAACCTGCAGCGGCGTGGCGTAATCCTGGCTGTATGTTCGAAGAACGACATTGAAAACGCAAAAGAGGGGCTCTCACACCCGGACAGCATCTTGAAGCTGGACGATTTCAGCGCATTCAAAGCAAACTGGAGTCCAAAACCGGCAAACATCCGCGAGATCGCTGCAGAGCTCAACATTGGTCTGGATAGTCTAGTGTTTGTCGATGATAACCCGGCGGAGAGAGCACTGGTTGCGGACCAGCTGCCCGATGTGGCGACGCCGGACGTGGGCTCCGATGTTACCCGTTTCGCAGAGATACTCGAAGCCGAGCACTATTTCGAAGTGCATAGGGTGGTTCAGGACGATCTTAATCGTTCGGCCTATTACAATTCGAACGCGCAGCGGAGCTCATACCAGGCCGGCTTCAGTGACTATGGAGAGTTTCTCGCTTCACTCGGAATGACCGCCGAAATCGCGCCATTTTCTCCTGTGTATTTCGAACGAATTACGCAGCTGATTAACAAGACAAACCAGTTCAATCTCACTACGAAGCGGTATGCAAGCGCCGAAGTCGAGGCCATCGCTCAAGACCCAAGTTTTATCACCCTCTATGGCCGACTGACTGACAGGTTTGGCGATAATGGCTTGGTTTCAGTACTGGTTGGGCGCGCGGTTAACGAAACGCTTGAACTGGAGCTTTGGCTGATGAGCTGTCGCGTTCTAAACCGCGAGATGGAACTAGCGATGTTTGATGCACTTGTCGAGCAGTGTCGGGCCCGGGGGATTAGCAAGATCGTGGGCGTATACATACCTTCGAAGAAGAACAGCATGGTCGCCGATCATTATCCCAAGCTCGGCTTTACCGCATGCCAGGAAAGCTGCGAGAGTTTCCAATCGTGGCAATATGACGTGCCCCAAAGCCAACCGGCGACGGCGCGTTTTATTTGCAGAACGGCAAACTCGGCAGGCGCGATTGTCGGTAGCGCATTGCTCCCCAACACCAAGACGGGGCCCGGTGACCGTGAAGCCCTCGCGAAGGGGCCCAGATGCTTGACGTACCGCTAACAATGCCGGTGACCCGTGCTAAAGACCGCTGCAGATCTATTTAATCTTTATGTTTAATTCAACTTGGCAAGTCGAGGTAGATCGTGCAACGTCTGCAGAATGGTCGCAGATGCTCGACCTATTCGACGATGCGAACATTTATCAGACTGCTGCGTATGGGGGAGTCCGCTGGGGTGAAAGAAATCTAAGCCGTCTCGTGCTAAAGCGAGACGGCGAAGTCATGGGAATAGCTCAGCTCAGAATCATTCGTCCCACGCCACTCAAGTTCGGGATGGCTTATCTGCGTTGGGGCCCGCTTTGGGAACGACGCGGTCAACCCCTCGATGCCGAAGTTCCCATCCGTTTGGCCTTTGCCATTGAGGACGAATACATGAAAGCGCGAAGGCTCTTCGTGCGCATTCTCCCCAACGCTTTCGCCGGATCGCCGCGAGCCGAAGTGTTTCAATCCGCCTTTTCGAAGTTCACTTGCGAAGCCAACGACCCGGGCGATATATACCGGACTTTCCTCATGGATCTTACCCCGCCGCTTGAGGAGTTGCGGTGTCGGCTCGACAAGAAGTGGCGAAACCAGCTTTCGCGATCCGAAAGAAATAGTCTGGCAGTGATCTCGGGGCATGGGAGCGAAGAGTACCGGGCCTTCTGCGAGATTTACTTCCAGATGCGGAAGCGCAAGGCATTTGAAACGACGGTAGATGCTGAGGAATTCGGGCGCATACAGGAGGCTCTCACGGAGTCCCAGCGTATGCACGTTCTAATCTGTCACGATAAAGGCGTTCCCGTGGCTAGCCTCGTTGCTTCGGCGATGGGTGATTCCGCCATTTACCTGCTTGGCGCCACCAGCGACGCTGGATTAAATTCCAAAGGCGCGTATCTCTTGCAGTGGACCTTGATTTGTTGGCTTAAGAATCGCGGCACTAAGTCGTACGACCTTGGGGGCATTGATCCAGAAGGAAACCCGGGCGTCTATCACTTCAAGAGAGGGCTTTCAGGCGCTGATATTTGTCAGATTAACCCAATCGCTGCATCGAACAGCGTCGTCTCTTCTGGGATAGTCAAAACAGGTCTGGCCATGCGGCGCACGATTCGCGCCTCGTTAAGACCTCTAAATCTTGCCCGCGCCCTCAAGCAGCCGGCGGCAACAGGTTGAGCGAATGTCGCATTTGACCACGTCCGTAGAACTATCCGTCGTCATCGTTGCATGGAACGCCAGGCACTATCTAGAGTTGTGCCTCGATAGCCTGGCCAAAGATCCTCCGCGGCGCAGCATGGAGGTGCTCGTGGTCGACAATGCGTCTGCGGACGACACAATAGAAATGGTCGAAGGCAAGTTCCCATGGGTGACGTTGATCAAGAGCAAGGAGAACCTGGGTTTCGCCAAGGGAAACAACGTGGCCATCCGGCGGTGCGAGGGACGGTACATCGCACTTGTGAATCCGGATGTGATCGTGTTCCCCGGTTGCCTGGACGCGCTTGCGGACTTTCTCGATCAGAATCCAAAAGTCGGAAATGTGGGGCCGCGCGTTTTTAATCCGGATATGACTCAGCAAAGCACCTGCCGACGGTTCCCGACACTATGGAATAACTTCTGTTCGGCCACGCGCCTCGAGAGCATATTCAAGGGCTCCCGCTTTTTCGCCGGCGAGCACATGTTCTACTTCCCGCATGACCGCACGCGCGCCGTAGATGTCATTGTGGGTTGTTTCTCCGTGATTCGTCGGGAAGCCTTTGATGACGTGGGACTGCTCGATGAAGGCTTGTTCATGTACGGCGACGACGTCGATTGGTGCCGGCGTGCATGGAATGCCGGATGGCAGGTAGTCTTTTATCCGGATGCGCGAGCTATTCACGACCGAGGCAAGACCACGGCGCCCTTTCCTGTTCACTTTGCGGTCGCGCAGCAGCGCTCCGTGCTGCACTATTGGACGAAGCACCATACATTCCTGGGTGTGCTGGGAATCCGGAGCATCATGCTTTTCCATCACTTGCTGCGCTATGTTTTAGCGACTCTATCAGACCTGGCGCATTCCCAGAACAGGCCGCAAAGCGAAGTGCGAAAACAGGTGAGTGGCGCCTGCCTGCGGCAACTTCTCTATGGCAGCGTGCCGAAGAAGCCTGAGGAACAGTTGGCATCATGAGCATTTCGAATTCCATTTTGCGCCTCACGGACTATTACCGGCGACACGGCTTGGCGGCCACGCTACGGCGCGCCGAACTCGCTGGAAAGCGGGCGCTTTTCGCAGGCCGCATGGTGGTCCTCTACTGCGACCTCGACGAGCGAAGATTGCCCCCGGCAAACGTTCCTAAAGCCATGAGAGTGGAACGGATACGGGCTCTGGCTGAACTCAGCGCGGAGCATTTGCAAGCAATGACCAGTTTCTGGAACCCTAAACTGGCAAACCGAAACATCCGGGAGCGGTTCGAGAAGGGAGCTTCACTGTGGCTGGTCGAGTGCGAGGAGCAATTGGCTGGGTATGGCTGGACGTTGCAGGGACAGACGATCGCGCCGTACTACTTTCCGTTGGGGCCGGACGATGTGCAGTTGTTTGACTTTTACGTCTTCCCCTGGTTTCGGGGCCGGGCAATCCATTGGCTTCTGACTAGCCATATCCTGCATACGCTGGCCGCCGAAGGCAGAGCGAGAGCCTTTGCCGATACCGGCGAATGGAACCAGGCACAGCGGGCTTCATTCACAATGACTCCGTTTCGTCTTCTGGGTTACGTCAGAACCTATAGATTTTTTGGCCAGGAATTCAATCATTGGGTTTTGAGCAATCCCGCGGATCTCAAACATTAGGGCACAATCCGCCGGAACAGGGCCACGAAAGTGCTTAGGGCAAATGAATAGTCCATCGCCACAAGACCCTCGTCCTCCGGGCCAGCAAAAGCTTCACCACATCGGCTTCGTACTGGCGTCAATCCAGGAGAGTGCGGAATCTTTCGCGCGTTCACTTGGCGCAACTTGGGATGGGAACATCATCTTCGATCCGCTGCAAAACGTCCGTGTGACGTTTCTGCAAGGAGCTCACGTCAGCGATGCCTTGATCGAATTGGTCGAGCCCGGCGGGCCTGGATCTCCGGTATCACGCTTCCTGGAGCAAAGAGGCGGCCTGCACCACCTGTGCTATGAGGTGGAGGATCTGGAGTTGCACCTCGCATTTTGCAAATCTGTCGGTACGATCATCGTTCGCCCGCCCGTCCCCGCCGTGGCCTTCGGCGGTCGCCGCATTGCCTGGGCGCTGACAAAAAAGAGGCTTCTGCTGGAATTCCTTGAAAACAAATAGTTTGTATCGCGATGACGCCTCGGCCGGCGTGTTGACCCGCCACTGTTCCAAACCTCGTCGCTGGTTGTTTACCACGGATTTCCCTTTTGAAGTCGATCCGATTGCACTTTTATGATCAGTGAAACACTTCAAGCGAGCAGTCCAGAACAGCTTCTCATCGCGTGGTTTGCGATGATCATTGCGAAAAAGAGCCCTCGTTCTCATCTAACTTGTGGCCCGTTACAGTACTTTGGTCACGTTTACAGCGATGCCGAAGGTAACCTAAAATGGGCGGTTGGGCGAAACTTGGGTAGGGAGACGTCGATGGCGAAATTGATGTGCGTTGTGGTGATTATGGCCTGCTTTTTCAGTGCTGGAAGTGCTTTTGCTGCCGGCGGAACCTGCCCATCGGGTGCGAACTATACTAATCCGGCGAATCCGACGGGCTCGCTCGTTACGCTTTCCAGTCTAGGTGTTACGGGTTGCTATTACGTGGCTGCGAATGGGTCGGACTCAAATGATGGGTTATCAGAAGCCAGCGGGCATCCTTGGGTTCATGCCCCCGGAATGTCCAGCGCAACAGGCAACGCCGCTGCCGCATGGAATAATACCCTTCCTGCGGGCACGGGCATCATCTTTCGGGGCGGCGATACCTGGCACTTTGGCAACAACACGGGCGCTTATTCTGGGGGAACCTGGGAGTTTAACTCAAGTCCATATCCCAACGGAACCATCAGTCATCCACTTTACTTTGGCGCGGATATAGGATGGTATTCAGGAGGGTCGTGGATGCGGCCCATCTTTACATCCGATAACTCGATCTGCAATTCCTCGACGACTGGAACCATGCCGGACGGAGCCACTTGCACAGGAACAACCGACACCTTTGGGCAACCAAGCTACTATGTCTCAAGTTGTCCGTATCAGGTCAGCAGTTCCAACAATATGGTCGATTGGGGAAACAGACAGTATTACATCTTCGACAATTTCGAGATGCTTGGCCTTTGCTTGAATCACGTCGGGCAACCGAGTGGCGTGGACGTTTATTTGAGATATGGGGGCGCAGCAGGTCCCTTGACGTTCATGAATCTTTATATACACGGAGCAAGCCACGTGAAATTTGCTGGACCTGTCACGAGCGCGGCCTGTACCGCGTCTACCGTTTGCGCGGGCATGTGGGCTTTCCATGGGAGCGTGATTGGCGGCTCCGTTGGAGAGACGATAGTGAACAATGTAGTGGACTTCTCGGATTCCGATCCGGGGGGGCAAAACCTGGGTTCTGGTGGGTTTTACAACGCAGCCTATAACGTCATCCGGTACACCGATAGCTTTCTCCCCGGAACGTTGCATGTGTTCCATGACAACCTCTATGAATACTTTTTCGAGAACGGTCATTCTAATCTTATAGAAAGCAACGACATTGGCGGGACGGCTGCCATCTATAACAACGTGTTTCGACACGTCGAGACTTACCTCACATCTGGTGGGGGAGTGTTCCTATGGCTTGGTCCAGCTTCAGGAACGACCGACTATATCTTCAACAACGTGATGTACGATACGGGGAATGGCGAGTATCTGAACGTTGGCGGGACCGGACTCACGTTCATCCAAGGGAATTACGTGTTTTTCAACAACACCTGGCAGACCAACTTTGCTCAGGGAATAGTGAATTGCGAGAATCAAACGCAGGGTTCCACGATTGATACGAACAATCACTACATCGACGACCAGACACCCTATACCAGTTGCCCAGCCCTGACCACAACAACATATCTCTGGCAATCGAACACTTCGGGCGGAAGCGCGCCGACTTATTCCGATGCAAACACTTCTCCGCAATTCAATCAGTACTCGAGCAGCGAGGCCTACGTGTATTCTCCCATGGCTACGACCAACTCGACTGTAGGCGCAGGAACGAATGAGCAACCCTATTGCTCCGCACTTTCAACGGCAGCAGCATCAGATTCGACGCTCTCGGATGCGGCTTTGGCCTGCCAGAACGATACACCTTACCGCTGCCTGTATGTCACCTCGACACACTCGGTGGTTTGCCATGCGTCGACGTCGGTAGTGGCGCGGCCTGCAAGCGCTAAATGGGATATCGGGGCATACCAATTGCAGGCCAATGCTCCAAATCCTCCGACGAATCCGGCTGCGGTAGTAGCACAGTAACTACTGCTTAGAAACGAGCCCCTCCCTGCCTTGTTGGGCGGAATGCTACGCTCTTCCTCCTAGCGTGTATCAGGCGCTCGTCCTGCCTCAAGAAGCTCCATATACGCTAGAAACTTGGGCAAAGCCTAAGATCCACTGATTCGCAGACCCATGGAACCAGCAAATTTCCGATTCGGCGGCGGCGCCAGCGAAACGATGATGCATCCCCTGGTGGCATTGTTGTTGCTTGTCGTCTTCGTGCTGATTCAGAAACTTCCGCGGAACAAGGTCATCGTCCCGTTGCTGTTCACCTTTTTTTCGGTACCTATCGGCCAGGTAGTCGTTTTGGGGGGGATTCACTTTACTGCGCTGCGCATTCTGATCATAGCCGGACTGATTCGAAGAGCCTCCTCTGCGGCATCGTCACGAGAGGACAAATATCCCGGAGGATTTAACGCGTTGGACAAGGTGATCGTTCTCTGGACGATCTCATCCGTGATTGTCATCTGCTTGCAATGGATGAATGTGCAAAATACGATCGCGAGGCTTGGTGACTTTCTCGACTCGCTGGGCGGCTTTATGGTCGCCAGGTACTTCATACTTGATCTGGACGCGGTACGGCGCACGACCAAGGTGCTGGCCGTTGTCTGCATCGTCCAAGGCGCACTCATGATGAACGAGCAGATCATGCATCAGAACTTATACGGCTACATCGGAGGATGGCCAATCGCAGTGACGTATCGAGCCGGGCATATCCGCTCGCAGGGTGCGATGGGCAACATCGGCGGGGGCTTATTCGGCGGCGCATTGGTTCCTATGTTCTTGTGGCTGTTGACGCAAAGGAAGTCGCGCCTCGTGGCGGTCCTGGGAATTGCCGGAGCCGTGACGATGGTATTCACTTCAGACGCGAGCACCGCAACCTTGGCTCTTGGCGCGAGCGTTCTAGGTCTTGCCTTCTGGTTCCTGCGCAAGCAGATGCGTGTGGTTCGCTGGGCGCTGTCTCTAACGCTCATAGCTCTACACCTGGCGATGAAAGCTCCCGTCTGGGCTTTGATCGCGCGCATAGACCTCACAGGCTCATCGTCCGGCTACCACAGGTTCGAATTGGTGGACAACTGTATTCGGCATTTCAGCTGGTGGTGGTTGCTGGGCACCAAGTATTACGACACCTGGGGATTTTGCATGTTCGATCTGTGCAATCAATTTGTTGTCTGCGCGGTGACCGGGGGATTGGTTACTCTGGTGCTTTTTATCATGATTTACAGTCGGAGCTTCGGTGCGATTGGGACAGCACGGAAGTTGGTAAGCGGTGACCGTAAGCAAGAATGGTTCCTGTGGTGCCTAGGTTCCACGCTGTTTGCTCACGTGGTGGCATCATTCGGCTTTAATTATATGGCTTTACTGCAGATGGCATTGTTCCCGTTGTTTTCTTTTGTCTCGGTAGTTGCGTTCGAGGCGAAAAAGAAGATGCCAGTCCGCAACGCCCGGACTTTACAAATGCCACCGATTCCGGCGCAAGGTTACTTGGTGCTTAGCGCAAACAAGTGAAAGCCCCGGCGGGCAGTCTGTCCTTCCGCGCGCTGCCCGGATCCAGTCCACAATGCAACAGACGTGACCTTTAATAAATCATGTTTCAAAAAGGATCTATGGCGGGTTGCAGAGCATGGCCAGGAGTCCCGAATTCCACACTCACATTTGATGGAGGCAATCCGTGAAGCACGTGCGAGTGGTGTATAGCTTTCCGCTACGGCTAGGCGCGGATCGGATCTGCTATACGGCTTGGCAGCAAGTGAACGGGCTAGCGGCAGCGGGAGGGGACTTGCTCGCTTTTCCGGCGTCGCTTGGCCGGGCTGTGCCTTCCGGAGTGCGACTTTCGCCAACACTAGCGTGGGGGAGATTTCGCCTGCCATACCGCGTGGTGGGCACGAAGCGCGCAGTGGCGATGCATGACCGCATAGTGGCGCGGCGGATCGAGAAGTTGAAGGGGCAGATTGACATCATCCACGTGTGGCCAACCGGATCGCTCGAGACGTTGAAAACCGCGGCGCGATTGGGAATTCCGACCGTCTTGGAAAGGCCCAATGCAAATACCCGGTTTGCCATGGAGGTAGTGCAAGAGGAATGTGACCGGCTGGGAGTTGCGTTGCCACCCGATCACGAGCACGCCTATGACGAAGACAAACTCCGCAAAGAAGAAGAGGAGTATAGGCTGGCCACTCGTCTCCTGTGCCCGTCGGATTTCGTGGTGAAGACCTTTCTCGATAAGGGCTATCCGAAGGAGCAGTTGACCAGGCATATCTATGGATATGACGAGCGAGTGTATTATCCGAGCAAAGAACGGCGGGAGGTGGCGGGCGCGGGGCTGGCCATGTTGTTTGTGGGGGTATGCGCAGTTCGGAAGGGCGTACACTACGCCCTGGAGGCGTGGCTCCGGTCTCCAGCCTCAAAGGAGGGCACCTTTCTGATCGCCGGGGAATTCCTGCCGTCATACCGGGAGAAACTGGCGCCAATGCTTGCGTATCCGAGCGTCAAGGTCTTGGGTCATCGGAATGATGTGGCCGAGTTGATGCGCAGGAGTGACATTCTGGTTTTGCCCAGCATTGAAGAAGGAAGCGCGCTTGTGACTTCAGACGCCCAGGCCTGCGGATGCGTGCTTCTCGTCTCGGAAGCGGCAGGCGCGATTTGCAGCCACATGAAGACGGGGCTGATGCACAAGGTTGGGGACGTCGAGGCCCTGACGCAGCACATCACCCTGCTGCACGAGGACCGGGCACTCCTTGAGAGGTTGCGTGCCGCGTCTCTCGAAGCGTGCCCTAGCTTTACTTGGACGGCGGCCGGAGCAAGGCTCCTCGACGTATACCGTGAAACGATCGCAGCCTACGAGGCGGGAACGTCCAAAGAGGCCATCCCTTCGAAGCATCCCGTTTTTGCAGGAAGCTGAAGCCGCGACCAAGCAAATTAAGATCTGGAAGTTCATCCATGAATCCCAAAATATCCGTTGTTATTCCGACATATAACCGGGCGGCCAAGGTTCAGAAGGGCATTGAGAGCGCACTGACCCAGACGTTTTCCGACCTCGAGGTCATTGTTGTGGACGACGGGTCAGCGGACGACACGGGGAATGTTATTGCGAAGACCTTTGGCGATCGGATCCGCTACTACTACCAGGCCAATCAGGGTGCCAGCGCTGCTCGGAACAAGGGAATCACCGAAGCACGGGGCGAGTGGATCGCCTTTCTCGACTCCGACGATGAATGGGAACGCGACAAGCTGAAATGGCAGCTCAAAACTCTCGAGCGATTTGCCGCACAGTGCGGCGGGTGTTACACCGACGTTCGATTGGTCAACAACCCGGAAACACGTACCTTCTTCCAACTCGCGGAAGAGAGCTACCGGCACCAAGGAGAGATGGGTGTCAGCAAGAATGCCCTGAAACTGCTGGTAAGACCAGGCGGCGCCGGCATGGTGATCTGTCTGTCCTCCTTTATGGGACGCGCCGACCTGATCAGGAAGACAGGGGGGTTCGACCTCAAGCTGCCGTATAGCCAGGACAGCGAATTTCTGTTCCGGTTGGCGATGCTGACGAGCTTCTGTTACGTGAACCGTCCGCTTGTTAGGTTTGACCGCTCACCTGTGGAACAGCGCCACGTGGGAGTGAGCGCACAGTGGACCAAACTGGATTTTTGGCTTCGAGATAGCCAGTCCCGGCTCGAAGGACTTTTGCGCTTTCGCGAGGGTTTGCCAAAGGAAGTCGTCGATCTTATTCAAGAGCAGTTGGGCTCAATCCACAGCGGCTGGGCGAATTGGTATCTGGCGACGGGACAATACGGAAAGGCGCGCGAAGCTATCTCGCGAGCGATGCGACTGGATCCGACCTTCAATATCGCGGTGAAATGGTTTTTGACGTGGACGAGCCCCCGGCTGGCGTGCCGGGCGGTACGTTATCGTCAGGAAAGAAGTCCAGAGTCCATCGCGTGAGCAGTTGGCGTCCTATTCATCAAAGGTGTGCCGATTTCGCCCGATCTCTGCAACAGTCTCGAAGAAATCGCGCAGCGGAAAAAGGTGTCGTTAACGTGGGTGCTGCTGGAAGCTACCGAAAAGTACCACGACGGAGATTTGCCACTTTTGGCGACAGAAGAGTACTCGTCAAGGGCGTACGCATTGTTAATCCGCTGAAACAGCCGCGCGTGGTGCAGGAGACGGGAAGCGCAGGTACTTGGCAGTCGAACTATTTGGCAGTTGTTTGTCACCGATGTGACCGAGTGATCTTTGATCGAGTCGAAGCGCCTATGTGGCAACTGGTATGAAAATGGAAAAGGCCTTATGGACAGGGTTCATGCAATCGGCGGAACGCTTCGCAGAGCGACCAGCGGTCTTCGCGGAAGACCGAACTCTCAGCTACCATGAGCTGCAGGTGCTTGCCACCCGCATCGCAGCCACAATCCAAGCCCATCCGGAATTCTCGCAGGTTTCGCTCTCGGCGGTGTTTGGCTATCGGAGCCCGACAGCGTTTGCAGGAGTTCTGGGCGCGCTGCTGGCTGGGAACGGTTACGTGCCGCTAAATCGAACTTTCCCAACGGAAAGAACCGAGATCATGTTCCAGCGATCCGAATGCCGATCGATAATCGTCGACTCGGGATCGCTACCTCAGTTGGGGAAACTGCTGGATCGGGCCGACCAACCACTGCTCGTAATCCTGCCCGATGCACCCGATGTATGTGACTTTGGTGAGCGATGGCCTCGCCATAGGTTTTTCGGCTTAGGTGACCTCCAATCTTCCGGGTCGTGGCGGGAGCCAACCGCAAGCCCCGACGCGATTGCATATCTCCTCTTCACTTCGGGCAGTACCGGCATTCCGAAAGGAGTCATGGTCACTCACCGGAATGTCAGGTCGTACCTCGAATACATGGTTGACCGCTACGAGATTACCGAGCGGGATCGCGTGTCGCAGATGTTCGATCTGACCTTTGACCTGTCGGCGTTTGATATGTTCATGGCGTGGGAGCGTGGTGCCTACGTGTGCTGTCCCTCCCAGAAAACTCTGATTAAGCCGGGTAGGTTCGTGCGGGACATGGACCTTACTGTTTGGTTCTCTGTGCCGTCCACGGTCGCCTTCATGAAGCAGTTAGGAATGTTAAAGCCTCGCCAGTATGAATCACTTCGCCTTAGCCTATTCTGTGGCGAACCGCTGCCGGTCTCCTCGGCCACTGCGTGGCTGGAAGCCGCGCCCAACAGCATCCTCGAGAACCTATACGGACCAACCGAGCTGACTATATCCTGCACTCTTTACCGGTGGGATCAAGTCCGCTCCCCGGGAGAATCCGAATTGGAGATTGTGCCGATCGGTTATCCACATCCGGGCATGAATGTTCTGGTGGCTAACCAGAATCTGAGCGAAGTAGCACCAGGAGAAGAGGGCGAACTCCTCATGAATGGACCACAGATGTCACTCGGTTATTGGAAGGACCCGGAAAAGACTGCGGCCGCGTTCGTAATTCCGCCTGGAAAGTCAGATGTTTATTATCGCACCGGCGACCGCGTCCGCCGTCCGATTGGAAATCGTCCGCTGACCCACCTAGGCAGAACTGACTTCCAGGTAAAAGTGCTAGGCCATCGGGTAGAGCTGGGCGAAATCGAAGCTGTCGTTCGAAAGATCTCCGGTCTGGACGGAGTGATCGCAGTTGGATGGCCTCTCACATCGAGTGGCGCCGGTGGTATCGAGGTGTTTCTCGAAGGAGAGGTGAAAGAGAAAGGCGCCCTCCGCATTGCAGCCAGTTCCACGTTGCCGGAGTATATGGTGCCGAAGAGATTTCACTGTATGAGCAGATTACCGCGAAACGTAAACAACAAGTTCGATCGCAATGCGATGCTCGCACTATTGGAAGGGGGTTTATGAGTCAACTTTCGCCGGAAGATGTTCGTAGTTTTTTGGTGGACTATCTGGGCCACAAGCTTGAGTCCCACGGGCGCATCGCGGGCGAGGACTTGCCGGAGGACTGCGATCTGTTGCTCTCGGGGATGATCGACTCGATCGGGCTTCTGGAACTCGTCGCCGAGCTCCAGGAATTTGCCGGCCGTGACATCGATTTCGAAATCTTGGACCCTGAAGAAATGACTATTGTCGGTCCGTTATGCAAATTTGTTGCAGAGCAATTGAGCAGCACGAGCTGAACGACGGAGATCCGATTGCCAAGCAACTTACAAACCCACAGTCAAGGAATGCGCCAGATTGAGGACTTTCGCGGCGATTTCAAAGAGGTTGCCCAATTGTTGGAACACTCTTGGGGGGAGAATGCTCACCAGCCTTTGCTCTATGAGGCGGACTTTCTCGCCTCCTTCTTCCAGTATCCAGGGGCGGACTTCTCATTGGCACCGACGATCTACGAAGGGGCTGCGCCTGTGGCCTTTAGCGCCGCATTCCCACGGCGCGTCCGTCTCGCTGGAAGAGATTTGAATCTTGCGGTAAGCGCGTTCCTCACGGCCGCCAGCGAATATAAGAAACGAGGCTACGGAATCGTTCTTTGGAGCGAACTGGTTAAGCGGCTCCGAGCGGCGGGTCTGGACGGCATGGTGAATTTCTGCGTGGAAGGTGAGTCCATGAACGGTATGATTCTCAACTGCTACCGTTTGCTCAGACTCCCAACAGCGCACGCGCTTAGCATCCCATATTGGTCTCGCGTGCTCCAGCCGAAGAAGCCCGAGAGTGCGTGGCCTGGGCTGGGCCTGGACGTGGTTGAACACTTTCTTGAACTTGCCACACCGATTGCGAAACAGACACCGCTAGCCCGACTTTGGAATCCGGATGAGGCTGATTGGCAATGCCGTCGTCGCTTCGGCTCGGTTGTAGCGGAGATGGAATGCGGCCCGCGCCGAGGGATGCTGGTGGGCTACGTCATGGCCGTCGCAAATGCCAGTCGAACCAAGTGCCTGATGATCGATGACGTGCTCTGGGGCGGTTTAGAACCTCAGGAGCGCGAAAGCCTGGTGCGAGTTTTTCTTGACCGGGCCACCCTTGCAGGCGCGCAGGTTGCAGTGTTGCCTGTTTTGGGTTATGCGGATCTCTCCCCGTTTCACGCTGCTCGTTTTCGGCCTTCACGGCAGATACTGCATGCATACGTTACAGTTTGGAATGGTGAGCCATTCACCGACGCGCTGCCTTCCATGTATATCGACGTCTTTTGAGCCGCGGTGGATCTCGCGGGGATTAGCAGAACAGTTCCGCGCCGCATCGGTTTAACGACGTAAGCTCGCCGGTCTAGCCCGGAGGAGACATATGGATAGCGATCTATGAGAGAGGGCGCAATAAAGGGCATGATGAATCGGGTGCTGCAACACTTGGCCAGGATCATGCCGGGAGCGCAGACTCTTCGCGTCTCGCTGCACCGCGCCCGCGGCGTGCATATTGGGAGGGGCGTTTGGATCGGATATGATGTCATTCTGGATACCTCGCGTCCGCACCTCATTACCATCGAGGACGGTAGTTCCATTGGCATGCGGGTCACCGTTATCGCCCACTTCAGGGAATCTCAGGGCGTCAAAATAGAAGAAGATGCCTTCATCGGGCCGGGCGTCATTATTCTTCCCAATGTCGTGATTGGCCAAGGAGCCGTGGTTACAGCAGGAAGCGTGGTAACTCAATCCGTACCTCCCATGACCGTCGTCCAGGGGAATCCGGCGGTTCCAGTTGCAAGATGTGGGGTTCCACTCAGACCAGAAACTACGCTGAAAGAATTTTCGAGACGTCTTAAGCCGCTGCCTTCTCGCGTGCCGAGTCCAAAGAGAACGCCTGAGAAGAGGGCGGAACAGAAGTCGTGAAAGAAAGAACGAGTGTGAAACTAGTTGTTCCCTTCATCGGCGAACTCCGGGAACTGGACGTTCGGATGGTACGTCTTGCCGAATTCCTGGGCATAACCTGCGAGACACTTGCTCTCGCGAAGGTGACAGAACATCGAGCCTTTCTAGAAAAGGCCGTCCCGGATCAGTGTTCGTGTTTTGTTGTGAACCCGCAGATAATGAAAGAATGGGTAGGGATCGAAGGAATTCCGGCCGACCTGGTTGCCTACCTCTTGTCACGCTTTCAGCACCTGCTTGTGCATGGCCTGCGCGTGGAAGCTTTCGACACCGAAATGGTTGCCGCTCTGTCGCGGGGCAGACTGAAGTCAGTGGATGCAATAGACGGGGAGGGTTCCACCTATTTGATCGCCAAGGATTCGAAGCATATCTGTGAAGCGTTTTCGGGGCTCTCGTTTGGCCCGACGAATCCGGTCAACGATCATGTCTTCCGCACTAATGGAAGCGACCCAGCTGTGCAACAGCTGATTTCGATTTGTGGGTGGCCGTTTATGGCGGCGGTAAAGCTGGAACGAGCCGAAATTCTATTTGTGGCCAGTGAGGACGTCGTGGACCTGAACGCTGAGGTCGGCGATACGCCCTTGGCCCAATACTTTTCTCGGCTTTTGCCCCAAGCCATGGCGCTGCGATATGCGGCTGGCGACGAATGCTGGCGACCTCGTAAAGCCCACGCCTCGATCATCGTAGATGATCCGCTTTTGCGGAAGAACTATGGTTTTTTGAATTTCGAATCTCTCCTCCGTCTTGCGAATCAACACAACTTCCACGCCGCAATCGCATTTATTCCTCACAACTTCCGGAGGAGTTCATCTCGAATCACGCGCATGTTCAAGGAGAACACTGCGCGCTTGTCGATCTGCTTCCACGGGAACGATCACACCGAGGGGGAGTTTGCATCGACCGATTCAAATCTCCTCAACACCTTGCTCCGAATCGCAGAAGATCGGATGAATTTGCATAATCAGCTATCGGGACTCATTTGTGACAGGGTAATGGTGTTCCCGCAGGGGAATTTTTCAATTGAAGCGATGAAAGCTCTCAAGTCTCACAACTTCATCGCCGCGGTAAACACGGTTCCTTACCCTGCGGAGCAAGTAGTTCGACTCACAATTGGCGAACTCGCCCAGCCTGCGGTGCTTCGATATGGAGGTTTTCCCTTATTCCTTCGTAAACCTATTCGGAAAACCCAGAGCCACGACATTGCTTTCAACTTGTTCTTTGGACGGCCTGTTCTGATCGTCGAGCACCACGATCTCTTTGAACATCCTGAGTTCCTGGTTGAGATCGCCGCAAGAATCAACTCTGTGGGGCCGGAAATACATTGGTCTAGCCTCGGGACTGTGGCCAGCAACTCAATTCTCACGCGAAGAGCGCCTGATGACACGTATCATGTTCGTGCTTATTCGGGTACCATACAGATTTCGAACGATTCGGGTTCTATCAGGCGTTATTCCATTGAGTGGGCCGATTCTTACGGTGGCGCTTTGAATGCGCAAGTGCTAATAGACGGAACACCCTGCTGTGGCGTTGAGATCGATGATGCCGGAGTACGACTGTCGGTGGAATTAGATCCCGGTAGTTCGCGGACATTCTCTTTGATTCATCGAAAAGTCCACGCCGAAGTTAGAGCCCTCGGCCTGCGCTGGAATGCTCAGGCTTTCTTACGAAGACGGCTTTCTGAAGTCAGAGACAATCACCTCAGCAAAAACCAACATCTATTACGAGCCGCTAGGACTCTAAAAGAGCGCTTTCTACATTGACGCACCGCAGCGCGACTCCCTATGTTGACTTAACGCACGAGATTCTGATAAGCGAAGAGATATAAATGATTCTATCGCAAAGCTACCCGCGCCTTAGGGTAATGATTGGCGACGATCTGTGGGGTGACGCCCTTAGAGCGAAAGCCATGCGCGGCGGGGCTTGGCTGGGAATGGGAAGCGTCGCGGAGCAGGCCCTAAGGTTTGCCCGCAACATGCTTCTCGCTCGAATATTGGCGCCAGGGGCCTTTGGGACGATGGCGATTGTCCTTTCCTCCGCATCGCTTGTGGATGTGCTCACCGATGTGGGCATGACCGCGGGGATCATCCAAAGTCCGCGCGGTACGTTATCGTCAGGAAAGAAGTCCAGAGTCCATCGCGTGAGCAGGCCTTTCTAGAAGTATGCCTATACCTCCCATGAAAACCGATCAAGAGCATAGCTTCGGTCGCCATATCATCACCTGTTTGGCAACGGCACTGGGCATCTGTGCCGTCGTAGAACTCACCTGTCTGTCACTTGGGATTGCCCCCTTGTTCACACCGAACTTGCCGTTCAACGAGAAAATGCGCTTCCTCCGAGAACATCGGCTTGGTTCGACGCCCGTCGCAGTAGTCAGTGGAGCGAGCATAGCGCTCAACGACATTGACAGCGATCTGCTTGAGGACGAAGAAGGGCGTCCTTTCGTCAATCTGGGGTCCAACGGCATCTCGGTGCCGACCTCGGAACAGTTTTACCAGCGGTTGGCAGATCTCTACCCAGTGCGTGAGGTTATCTTCGCCGCGAGCCCGGTGGAAATGCGGGATGCGTACCGTTCGGATGTCGAAGTGCCCACTCCTGTCTTTCGCCGCTACGTGCTGGGCAGGATGACGATGGCAGAAGAATTCACCTATCGCGACATTTCGGGGTTAATGTCGTATTGGAAGAACTGGAGCGGCTATCACAGCCGAACATCGCCTACCTCAATGGTATTCACCAAGACAGGTGCTGTACCTTTGGAAATCGACGTCGGTGTTGCCGGACTTCGGGCTGGAATTAGCGATGCTCTTGACCTGAATCCCCACTGTACGCGCTGCATGAGCGATCTATCCCAATTTTGTCGGGATGTCCGGAGAGAGGGTCGCCCCTTCACCATAGTGCTGGGGCCGGTCTTACCTGACGTCATCGAACAAGACCCAAGAGTTCGCGCTGTTATCGCTGACCGCAAGGAACAATTTCGCACTGTCGCCGAAGGATGCAATGCCCAACTGTTTGACATCACGGATTACGCCACTCTCCATGATTCGTGTTTCGCGAATTCCCTCCACTTGAATGCACAAGGTATGAGCGCAATGACGGCGCAATTGGTGCGTTTTAGGCGAGGTGAATCGATTCCCAAAGGGACGACGCTAACCTGTGGCGGTCTCCATCTGGCGACGACGTCCGGAACGGGTCGACAGTGAGCATCGATCGCATGAGCTAGATCCGACTGAATCGAGGGTATGAACGTTTCCATGTGCGGATCCTTACTCGTGAGCGGTAAACGATGGAATGCGAACTACGATTCGAGACAGGGGCCAGAACGACCGAAATCGACCAGCTCCGAAATGTTCGAAAAACTTAATCCTTCGTAAGTTGTAACTGAAATCACGCTGACTTCTTATGGTATTTTCATCGTATAGCTTTCTCTTCATCTTTCTGCCGATTGCGCTGGTAGGGTACTACCTCGTGGCTAAGCTGGGGGCAGAGTACGCGGCCGGCTGGCTAGTGCTAGCATCACTGGTCTTCTACGCCGTTTGGAATCCCGCTTTTGTGATTTTGCTCGTCTGCTCCATTGCGTTCAATTTCGTGATTGGACGAGCGATGCTTGGGCACGAGAGGGAAGAGAACACGAAATCCCGCCATCGTCTGCTCTTAATTGGGGTTGCTGCGAATCTTGTTGTGCTTTTTTCCTTCAAGTACATGGGGCCCATCCTGTCGTGGGGACATTCGATCTCACTGGTCCCTTCGCGATTCGACTTCAACATCATTTTGCCGTTGGGCATCTCGTTCTTCACTTTCACACAAATCGGATACCTGGTTGACTGCGGCCACGGTCGGGGAAAGGATCTCGATCTCATCCGGTACGCCGCGTTTGTAACCTTATTTCCTCACCTCATTGCTGGACCCATTCTGCATATTCGTGAGATCGGGCCACAATTGCTTAATCCCGATACCTACCGATTGCGGTCCAGGAATCTATCCATCGGCACAAGCTATTTCATCATCGGATTGGCGAAAAAGGTACTCTTAGCAGATCCGCTGGCCGATGTGGTGAAAGTCGGATTTGCGCATCCGGGCGATTTTGCGATGTTTACGACTTGGTCGTATGCCCTCGCCTATTCTTTGCAACTGTATTTTGATTTTTCCGGTTACTCGGATATGGCCATCGGGTTGGCCTACATGTTCGGGATCAAGTTTCCGATCAATTTCGATTCCCCGTACAAGTCCAGAAGCATCATTGAGTTTTGGAAGCGCTGGCACATCACTCTGACCCTTTATTTGACTTCCTTGCTTTACAATCCGATAGGTCTCTACCTCAACCGCCGCCGGTTCCGTGCAGCGCAAGGCACGCTCAATCGCAACGCTAAGACGGCTAGTGCTTTCAATGCTCTTGTGTTGATCCCAATTCTGATCACCATGACGCTTGCGGGAATTTGGCATGGTGCCGGACTTCAATTCCTCTTGTTCGGGTTGATGCACGGCGCGTATCTGATTATCAACCATGCATGGCGTTGGTTCGGTCCTAAGCCAAGCGCAAAGAACCGTGGAGGGCTTGTTGAAGCTGGAATCGTGGGGTTCAGCGTCGTCTTAACCTATGTGGCGGTAGTCGCCACCCAAGTGATGTTCCGTGCGCCTTCTGTGGGTGCGGCGTTGCAGATGTTCGGAGGGATGATTGGGTTACACGGTGTCGATCCGATTCCTGTGCCAAGCACTGTAATGACGGTGCTCCGACAACTTGACCCGATACAGGTATTTCTTACAAGAACCCACCATGTCCTGGCCGTTCCCTCTGACGATAGCACTGCGGCGCCCGCAAGCCTGGCGCTGCGTTTCTTCATCGTTTGGGCGTTGCCGAACAGCCAGATGATCATGGCGAAATTCTCGCCGACCTTAACCGAAGCTAAGCCCGATGCGCCGCGATGGCTGTTATGGCAGCCGACGGCGCGCTGGGCCTTGGCGCTCGGTTCGTTGCTCGCCATTTCTCTTATGTCTCTCCAACAGACGAAGGTGTTTTTATATTTTCAGTTCTAGATCTTCTGTTCCAGACACCTGATTGCGACAGAGACAACCGAGTTTTCGGCGGTTCGTAGTTACCAACCAGATAGAGGAACTTTCTGGCATTCATGAGGCATGGTCCCTCTCACATCTGCACTGGAGGCATGTAATGAGTGAGAAGGGCCGCGACTCGTAATTCAACTGCTTCGTAAAGGATCGTCTTTATGCGTGAAGAAAAGTATGCCAAACTATTCCTCGCCGCTGTTTTGTTGTTCATGTTTGTGACTGCTGCGACGTTTTACCCCGCCTATGCTCCGTACACAGATGATTATTCATGGATACTGCACTGCGATTATCGTTTTGCGCACTTGGGGGAATGGTTCACCCTGGGATCAACGGATTACCATGTCAACTACCCGGGGCTCACACCACCATACTTAACAGCCAACTTCCGACCCCTCACGGCCAGTTTCTTTTACCTCGCCAGCCTTTCTTATGCGTGGACTGGATACAAATCTCAATTAGCGTTGAATCATGTACTGACCTTGCCCCCGCAAAACGTATCCCTTAGCAAGCTGTTCTAATGCGAAAGGGTAGCGAAGATGACGAAGTCGAAGCGGGGACGTTACACGCTTGAGTTCAAGCAAGAGGCGGCGCGGCTT
>Ga0181524_10000409_pt1 | contig 51922 bp, 42 predicted proteins | sample PEATcosm2014_Bin_34_FD_119761 | JGI IMG/M metagenome (GOLD analysis project Ga0181524, IMG submission 119761) | Peatland microbial communities from MTU Mesocosm Facility, Houghton, MI, USA - PEATcosm2014_Bin05_60_metaG | ecosystem: Environmental > Terrestrial > Soil > Wetlands > Peat | place... | reverse complement strand
GGAACCGGTCGCCCCGGCCTGACGGCCGGGGCGCGGATTGAAACTGCACCTCCTCGTCCTTGGGGGGCACGGCTTCACGGTCGCCCCGGCCTGACGGCCGGGGCGCGGATTGAAACCGCTTCCGGGTCTTGCACACCAGGATCAGCCTCGGTCGCCCCGGCCTGACGGCCGGGGCGCGGATTGAAACCTTTCGCCGCGCGCCGCGCCCGGGTAGGACGCGTCGTCGCCCCGGCCTGACGGCCGGGGCGCGGATTGAAACTCCGGACCTGGTCATGGGGCCGTGCGCGGAGGGCCAGTCGCCCCGGCCTGACGGCCGGGGCGCGGATTGAAACGGCGACGGCGGACCGGCCGCAGGCGGTGATGGGGGTCGCCCCGGCCTGACGGCCGGGGCGCGGATTGAAACACGTTGGCCGCCACCGTGTCGAGCATCCGCTGCGGTCGCCCCGGCCTGACGGCCGGGGCGCGGATTGAAACCCCTGCCCGACCGCGATGAGTCGGACTTCGCCACGGTCGCCCCGGCCTGACGGCCGGGGCGCGGATTGAAACCTTCAGCCACCGCTGCACCGTCCGGTCTGCGCAGGTCGCCCCGGCCTGACGGCCGGGGCGCGGATTGAAACTCGATTCTCTCGCCGGCACATTGTGGGCTGGCCCCGTCGCCCCGGCCTGACGGCCGGGGCGCGGATTGAAACCGATATGCCGCCCGAGCCAACTGCTCCCGACACCAGTCGCCCCGGCCTGACGGCCGGGGCGCGGATTGAAACATGATCAAGCATCCCGACATCCACCTCGGCATCACGTCGCCCCGGCCTGACGGCCGGGGCGCGGATTGAAACATCGGCGCCGGTCTCGGTCGTGCGGCTATTGCGGAGTCGCCCCGGCCTGACGGCCGGGGCGCGGATTGAAACCCCCGACAATAGCCACGCCGATTAGCCGCTCGAAAGTCGCCCCGGCCTGACGGCCGGGGCGCGGATTGAAACAATCGAACTTCAGCCGCTTGACCATCGCATTCTAGTCGCCCCGGCCTGACGGCCGGGGCGCGGATTGAAACTTCAAATCCGGTGCCCCTCCACGCTGGTTGACGCTGTCGCCCCGGCCTGACGGCCGGGGCGCGGATTGAAACATGAAAACCGCTGTCTCGCGGTTGTGTAGCTCGATGTCGCCCCGGCCTGACGGCCGGGGCGCGGATTGAAACAATATCCCCTCCAGCCTCTCCACCAGCACCGCCCGTCGCCCCGGCCTGACGGCCGGGGCGCGGATTGAAACGCTCTGCCCCAGCAGCAGCTCCTGGCACGCTTTGTGTCGCCCCGGCCTGACGGCCGGGGCGCGGATTGAAACAAAGGCCCTCGCAAACGCGCCGTCCGCGCGGACTAGTCGCCCCGGCCTGACGGCCGGGGCGCGGATTGAAACAGCGCCAGATCGTCCTCCAGCATCCGCGTAAGCAAGGTCGCCCCGGCCTGACGGCCGGGGCGCGGATTGAAACCTCAACTGGTGGCGGTCTCCGCAACCCCACTCTGGTCGCCCCGGCCTGACGGCCGGGGCGCGGATTGAAACTCAGCGCCGAAAGACACCCCAACAGGTAGCGTACCGAGTCGCCCCGGCCTGACGGCCGGGGCGCGGATTGAAACCCTGCAGGCCAGATACCGCAGGGCATCACGCAGTTGGTCGCCCCGGCCTGACGGCCGGGGCGCGGATTGAAACTCATACTCATGTCAATCTGGCTCGCGGCTTGCCTGGTCGCCCCGGCCTGACGGCCGGGGCGCGGATTGAAACTTCTGTTCGCATTCGGTGGCCTCTTTGTCGAGCGCGTCGCCCCGGCCTGACGGCCGGGGCGCGGATTGAAAGGTTGCGACGGGGGGCTGTCGTGTGCGTCTGGTTAGACCTGCATCAAGCTCGCGATAGGCTCGGTTTTGTCCTGGGCGGGCGCCTGGCAATAGCCCGGGGTCTTAATGTCGAGTGCAGTCGCAGAAAGGGTGCCCGTCCCAAACGGGCGGCCGGAGCGGCTCTTGATTTTCAGCCGTCCCTTTGGGACGGGATTTCTTTGTGGCTGGTCCCGGCGTTGAAACACCGGGCAATTATCCAATGTCCGTCCGGGACAGATTCTGGATCACCCAACGAGCTTGATGCAGTCCTGGCGTCTGGCAGGGGGAGCATAACAGGTTTGGCTTGGGTTGATGGCAACCCTCTCTCCTCTCTCCTCTCTCCTCTCTTCGCTCTTGGGGGAGCATAACAGGTTTGACTTGGGTTGATGGCAACCTTAGATTTCCGGCACATGTTTGCGGGTGACACCAAAATGGTTCCTGCGCCGACGACCGATGGGTTGAAGACAGAATCGACTTATTCCTGGAAACAGATCATCGGTCCGGTCGAGCCTTTCCTGGAATCAGTTGGGCAGCGGTTGGCGCAACAGGTCGAAACCTTCGATCCGGCCATCATCCCCTACGCCGATTATGCCCTCAACGGCCAAGGCAAGCATTTGCGCCCGGCGCTGGTGGCGCTGACGGCCAATGCCATGGGGGGCACCAACGACGACCATGTGACGGTCGCCGTTATCATCGAAATGGTCCACCTGGCGACGCTGGTGCATGACGACGTGATGGATGAGGCGGAAATCCGGCGCAACCGGCTCACGCTGGCGGCAAACTGGGGCAACGATATTGCGGTGCTCTTCGGGGATTGCCTCTTTGCCCAGGCGCTCAAACTGGCCGCCAGTTTTCCCACTCCCGAGGTCTGCCGCGCCGTCGCAATGGCTACAAACACGGTTTGCTCGGGCGAAATCCTCCAGACGCAGCATCGGCGCGATTTTCACTTCACGCGCGACAACTATTTCAAAATTCTGGAGATGAAAACGGCCGAGTTGTTCGCATTGTCCTGCGAACTGAGCGCCTGCCTGAGCCACACTGCCCCCGAGTCCCGCCTGGCCTGCCGCCAGTTCGGCCTGGCCTTTGGCACCGCTTATCAGGTGTATGACGATTGTGTGGACCTCTTTGGTTCGGAAATCGTGGCGGGCAAATCCCTGGGCACGGACCTGGCCAAAGGCAAACTCACCCTGCCGGTGCTCCTGGCCTGGGAACGGGCCAAGGCCGGCGACCGCGCCCGCCTCCGGAAATGGGTCCAGTCCTGGCAGTCCGATTCCCTCAAGCCGATGGCCGAGTTGCTGGCCAAACACGACGCCTTGAGCGCCTCCATCGAGATCATCCACCAGTACCTCGCCAAGGCCCGCCGGTGCCTCGGGGTGTTGCCCTCCTCGCCCGGGCGGGCCGGCTTAATAGATTTGACCGATTACTTCGCCCGCCAAACCGATGCCCTCGGGGATGCCTGACAACTGCCTATGATTATGACCGAGCCGGCAAGTCGCAAGGCAGCCAAGCAGCCCTCGGACGAACCGGCTGAGGGCCCCGCCCCGGCGCCGGCTGACGAGATGGAACTCGTCAAGCGCGCCCGCCGGGGCGACCTGCCCGCCTACGACGACCTGGTCCGCCGCTACCAGGAGCGCATCTATGCCACGGTCTATCACATGACCGCCAACCATGAAGACGCCAACGACCTGGCACAAGAGGCATTCATCAAGGCCTTTCACGCGCTCAAGTCCTTCAAGGGCGGCTCCAGTTTCTATACCTGGGTCTATCGCATCGCCGTCAACAAGACCATCAACTTCCTCAAGCAGCGCAAGAACAAGGCCCAATTGAGCCTGGATGATTTGGACTTGAACGCCGAGCATGACCCCGATCTGGTCGCCTTGATCTCGGAGAAAACCCCGCGACGCGAAGTCAGCCTGGCCGAACTCCAGGAAAAATTGAACGCCGCAATGCAAAAACTGTCGGAACCCCATAGATTGGTAGTGACGTTGCATGATGTGCAAGGGCTGTCGCATGAAGAAATTGCGAAGATCATGGATTGCAATATTGGCACCGTGCGGTCCAGGCTCTTTTATGCCCGGCAGCAGTTGCAGGCCTACTTGTCCGATTATTTGAAGTAGTATGAATTCCGAACCGGAGAACTTCCAGCAGTTGCGCCGACTGCTCATGCTCAAGCGTCATGAACAGCCGCCACCCGGCTATTTCGACGGCTTCTCCCGCCGTGTCATCATCCGCATCAAGGCCGGGGAGACCGGCGGTGAGGCGGTTGGCATTGTGCGCATGTTCTGGGAGGCCAATTGGCTTGGGAGGCTCTGGAGCGCCCTGGAAGAGAAGCCCGCGCTGGCGGGCGCCTTCACGCTCAGCGTGTGCGGCCTGCTCCTGGCGGGCATCATTTGCTCGGTCGCCCCTGCCGAGCCTGGAAGCCCGAACCTCGTCAGCGGGTCGCAATCCCTGGCCGCCATTGCCGTCCCCCAGGTAGCCGACCCCACTCCCGTCTTCGTCTCCAGCACAAACGGCCTCCTGCCCGGCCCCTTCCAACACTCCCCGTTCGTGCAGTTCGGCAACCCCGAGGCGCAGCCGCGGTTCATCCGCGTCAGCGAGCCGGTGGTGGGCCAGTGATGGTCAATCTTCCCGGTCGAAGAACAGGTTCAATGCTTCGCCTGTGTTGATGGTGAGGCGGTCGCCTTCGATGGTGGCGGTGAACTCCTTTTGTCCGCTCGACATGCTGAGTTGGTATTTGCCGCCCTGGTTGTCCCACTTGCCGTCGAGATTTTGTGTTCCGAGCGAGCCGGCAGCACCGCCGGCGGGCAGGCCTGACTGGGGCAAATTCTTCAGGAGCGCCCGGTGGTCAGTCATGGCCACGAAGCTGGTCTTTTCGTAAAAGGTCGTGATATAGCGCCGGATCAAAACCAGTTCCTTGGCCGCCATGTTAGGCTTGAGGCGGCGCGCGGCGTTGACGGCGGCCCCGACGTTGAAGCTCCATCGGCCGAGGATCTTCTCGCTGTCGTACTTGGGCGATTGGCCGGTGGCAAGAAAGTGGCGCAGGTCCTTCATGTCAGGCGCCACTGTGCCCCAGATCTGCCGCAGCAGGTCCGGGTTTCGAAGCATCCCATCGATTTGGGGATAGTGGAGCAGCTCCATGAGCGGAGCCCGTTTCTGGCGCAGGTTTGCAAATTCCTTGTCACCGCCCAACTCCTTGAACTCGGGCATCTCGGCCAGCCCCAGAAAGCCGGGGTAACGGGACAGCCGGGCTTCCGTGAGGGGGTTGTTATAGATAACGCCGGCCAGGTCCGCCGCGTCGTACCATTCCTGGGGAAAACGGTCAATCGCCCGCGCCACCCTCGAGAAACCGGAGCTTTGCAAGTCCTGGCCGAACCTGTTGACCACCTTGATGGCAGTAGTGTCCCCGCCGGGGGTGGCCATCTGGAACGTCCAATAGCTCAAAACAAAGAACACGAAGCAAATCAGGACCAGGTAAGCCGTGGCGTTGAGAAGGCCCAGGCACAAACCGAGCCGCCGGCTCAGCCGTTCCCATAGTATGAGCCGCAGGTCGCCGGCGTGATACCTGAAGTGGACATCCACCTTTTGATGCACCGGCAGCGCCCCCATTTTGAAAAGGATCGAGATGAGCACGAACACGATGACCGGTCCCAGCAGCCAAACCAACACGGGATTCTTCACCCCCAGGGCGAGCAGCACCGGCTTGCACAGGTGGCCCAGCGGCGGCGCCAGCAAGGCCCCGAACAATATCGCCAGAAAGGAAAACGCCACGCGAACGGCCCCCTGCCGGTACCCCAGACCGGCCAGCGACGCCATCAGCACCAACGCAAGCAGCCAAATCATCATGGCGCCCAATTAAGTGCTTTTTCCCCCGAAAAGCACGAACAAAATCAAGGGAACAGTGGACTGTGGTCTGTGGACTGTTCAAAGGTATTTCCTGAGGATCGGCTCCAGCTCCCGCCTTGTCCTGGCCGGCCAGAGGCTCTTATCGGTCATGATCGCCGTGCGCAGGGCCTGGTGGCAAGGCCAGTGGGGTTCGGAGGGTATTTGCGGCAGGACCCGGGCGATGATGGCCTTGGCCATCGCGGCATTCTTCGCGAGGTTCACGAGGATCATCTCGACGGTCACGTGGGCCTCATCCATTTTCCAGCAATCGTAATCGGTGACCATTGCCAGCGTGGCGTAGGCTATCTCCGCCTCGCGCGCGCATTTGGCCTCGCCGAGGTTGGTCATGCCGACCACAGCGAGGCCCAGCTTTCGGTTGGCGAGCGATTCGGCCCGGGTGCTGAAGGCGGGACCTTCCATGTTGACATAACTGCCGCCGTCATGGACGCGCGCCTTCAACTCGCGCGCGCTCTTCAGGACGAGCTGCCGCAACTCCTCGCAGATCGGGTCCGCAAACGCAATGTGCGCCACGATTCCACGGCCGAAAAAGGAGTGCGCCGAGGACTGCTTGGTGCGGTCCAGGAATTGGTCCGGCAGGACGATGTCGCACGGCCTGTACTTGGCCTGGAGCGAGCCGACCGCGCTGACGCTGACGATCCAAGCCACCCCGAGCTTCTTCATCGCCCAGATGTTGGCGCGGTGATTGAGTTCGCTGGGCAGGATGCGGTGACCCCGCCCGTGCCGCGGCAGGAAGAGCACCTCGCGCCCCGCCAGGGTGCCGCCAAGCAAATCATCCGATGGCGGTCCAAAGGGCGTCTTGACCCTCACCCACTTCTGGTTCGTAAAGCCTTCGATATGGTAGAGCCCGCTCCCGCCGATGATGCCAACACGATAACTGGACATGCGCGCTGTTATACCATCCCTTGCCAAACGCGCGAGTCCAATCTTGGTGGCTGGGGCGAAGAGTGTGGAGCGTCGAGCCTATCGCAGCCCTGCCACCTTGGCCGGGAGAAACTGGGGCAGGCCGTGGCCGCTGCCGAAGCGGATGCCCTCGATGCTCGTGATTGCACCCAGGGGAGGCGCCGCGCCGGTCTGGGTGAGGGTTTGGGCCAGGCGGGCATAAGTCTTGGCCAGACCCAGGTGGTTCTCGACCCCGTCAATCCAATCATCGGCTTGTGTGCGCGGATTGCGCTCCCGGCGCAAATTGAGCAGATGCCCGTCCAGGACGGCCTGGCTCACCCCAGGCCCGATATAAGACTGGGGCAGGCGCGCGCGTCGGAGGGTGCGGAGGCACTGGGGGACCACTGGACTACTGGACGACTGCACTACCGGACTCCCCGGCATCGTAGTCCCGTAGTCCAGTGGTCCAGTGGTCCTTTTCACCATCTCGATGACGCCCTCTGCCGGCGTCAGAAAATCATTGACCGCCGCCTGGATGCTCTCGCGGCGGCTGCATTTGATGAGCGGGTAGATTCGCCCTTCCTGGGTAAAACCGAGGGTCTGTTCGAGGCCGCGAGCCTGCCCCGAGACAAAGAGGACCGCCGCCGCCCGGATGCCCTGCCAGGCCCCTCGGCGGCCATCCCAGCTCACGCCCACCCCCAAATGGCTGAGCTGGCTGGCCACTATGGCTTGCCTCGGAATAGCGGGCGGCACGTAATCGTCCAACCCGTTGAGCGCCAGGACCAGGCGCTTGGTCAAGTCTGGCTCTCCCCCGGCATCGAACAGGATGCAGGCTATGCCCAGGGTATTCACCAGCATGGGCACCCGGACGGGGGCGTTTCCGCTGGCGATAAGCTCCGCCCATACGCAGGCGCTCACCAGCGGCCCGCGCACCTCATCGCACCAGAACCAGCACCGCGGCCCCATGTCCATACCGGCGACGCGCCTTCCCCCTCCTAATCCTAATCTTAATCCTAATCCTGCTCCTAATCTATTCGGATTAGGATTAGGATTAAGATTAAGATTAGGATTAAGAGACCCTCCGCCGAGCGACATCGCGTATGGCTCGGCGGCCTCGGCTGTGTCTCCCATGCCGAGCTTGCGGCAATCCTCCAAAACGGCCTGCGTGATGGGCTGGGCAACCCCGGCATTGGGAATGGCCAATCGATCGCAACAAAACGCCGTCAGCGCGTTCCCCCCCGGGTCCTCGAATGCCGCATACCAGGCCCCGACAATCTCCTGCAGCGAGATGGCGCTGATATTGAGCTGGGAGACGCGTATCCCCAGCTTCCCCTGGCCGAGCCGCTCCGGATGTTTCGCCACATACCGGCCGGCGTCCCGATCCAACTCCCTGCCGCACTCCGGGCAGGCGACGTAATAGGTGGCAAGGCGGTCGTGGCCCATTTCGGGGGTGATGATGGGATCGGAGTTATTAGCCCCAGATGACACAGATTTCACAGCTAAAGAGGTTTTTTTCTTATCCGTGCCATCTGGGCCATCTGTGGCCAAATTCCCGCCGGCCGCATAAGCCAGTCCGCGGTGCATGCGGACGCACCGGGGAAACTCTTCCTCGAGGCACCACTCCCGGCCGCAGTTCGGGCAGGGCACCATCTTGACATGAAAGGAGGAGGCCTCCAGCCTGGCATTCTGGCCGGCGCCGGCCACGCGTTGTGTCCCGATGAAACACGTGAGGTGTGTCTGTGAACTGGTCATGCGCGCGTCCACGTACCCGATGTTCCGGTCATCGATGTCATCCACTTCATCGAGCAACGCCAAATCCAGCGTGAGCGAGGTCGGCGGCCGGTGCATCCCGCAGAAGTTGCCGAATGACTTCCGTTGCCCGTCGGTGACCGTGTAGCTTTCCTTCCGGTTAATGGTCTTGCCGCTGGCGTTCCGGACCTTTCCAATCTGGATCATCTGGGCCATCCACGGGTAGAGGTCCAGCACATTGGGACGAAACTTTTGCCCCACGATTTCCTCCACCTTCGGCCGGTCCGGCAGATAATTGCCCACGCTCAGGAACCGAACCGCCGTCGCGTAGGCCATCAGGTTGAGTTCCAGCACCGTCTTGCCGAACTGCGCCCCGCCCGCCACTGCCAGCGTCGCCCCTTTAAGCTGGCCGGGCAGGAAAACGACCCCATCGATTTCGACCGTTTCAGGCGCCGCATCCTCCGGCCCGATGGTGTTTCGCAGGATTCTGTCCAGCCAATCCACGACGACCTCCAGCGGCTCTCTGCCTGCCAGTGAAAAGGAACCTCCAGTGCCGTCCCGCTGCAAGACCCGCGCGTGGTCGCGCAGGAACTCCTTGAAGGTGGCGCAGCGCGGGGCCGAGCTGGCTTTCGCAGGCTTCTTGAAGCGCCCATCCAGGCGAAGCCTGGCCTCCTGGCAGCCGACGGGCGCATCCGCACACTGCCCCCGCAATGAATGCCGAAGGACCGGAGCGCCGCCTTCGGCCGGCTTTGGACGTCCAATGTTCAATGGGCACAGGAGGGTCTCACTCGGTCTCCGCATCAATCAAGGCGCGCGCCTGTTCGTAGAGCCTCATCGCCTGGGGGTTTTGCCGAAATGCCTCCGCCACGGCGTCCAGACCCATCCGCAGCTTGGTGCGGAGCGATTCTTTGAGCTTGGACCGCTCCAGGGAAAGTTGCTCTTTTGCCAGGGCCAGCCGTTGGGTCATGTTCCAGACACGCGGATCCTGGTGCGCCACCGCCATCGCCGAAAAAAATGCCTGGCCGGCCCGCTGGATCTCCTCCTCGTCCCACTTGCACCCCTTGGTCCTCGAGGCGGATTTGACGCCCTTGATAAGCGTTTGGATTGCGGCTGCATTGATGCGCAGTTGCTGGCGCACCCGTTGGGCGCATAGCCAACTCGAGAGGCTGGAGCGCGACGTGATTACCTCGTCCTTGAGGAGCCAGGCTACTGTTTCATCCAGCGTGTGCGTTGCGCCGAACTGGCTCAACGCCTCCTGCCGCTCGGCCGGTAGCCGGTTGAGCGGAGAGTCGCCGCGCGGTTTTCTAGTCAGAAGTTCCATCTAACCCCTCTCATCCAGGAATGCGATGCCGGCGCCGGCGATGCGCCACACGCGGTTTTCGGGACTGATTGGTTTTGGCACCTCCTCGATCAGGCCCTTGCGCGCCAAATAATGGACCGCCTCCTCCGCTTCCCGCATGTCGGGCGATGTGAAGCCGAAGCAGCTTGCCAGGTGGCAGACCGCCTCGACCCCCAGCCCAAAGCGCGTGTCATTCGCCGCGAATACCCGGAGACAGGCTATCCGAAACAATTCTCTTTGTTGTGGGTTCATATTCATTACGCATTCTTCACTCTTCACTTCGCACTCGAACGCAACGGACCGATCTGACGACTCCGCCCCGCGCCCCCCGCATGCTGTACTCTTTGCGCTCTTCTCTCTTCGCTCTTCCCTTCCCCCTACACCGCCTTGGCCATCCGCGACTGACGCTCAATCATGCGGTCCAACTTCGCGTCCATCTGGGCCAGGCGCTGGTTCTGCAGTTCGGTCGCGGCGGCCAATTCGCTGACCTCCCGGGCCACGCCATTGACCTTCTCATGCAGCGCCGTGGCGTCTGCCTTGCGATCCACCCGCACCTCGTCGAGCTGCTTCTCGACCAGGGCCAGCCGGTTCCGGTAGTCGCCTTCGGTCACGAAGCCCGACACCTCCTTCACCTCGAGCGGTTGGGGCGCCACCACCGTTTGCTCTCTTTCTCCGAAGAGGGTCCGCTTTGCCCTCGCCATTTGGTTGAACAACATCACCGCGAAGGCCAGGCACGCCGCCCAGGCCGCCATCTCCGCCGGCACTATGACTTGTGCAAACATCTGAAACTCCTTTCCTCAGAAATCTCCCGCCCGAGGGCGCGGCCCGCAGATTCCTGCCGGCCGCGTCTTCTCACCCGGCCCAATCGATCATCCCTTGACCTGCCACTCCGGGCCGCCAAATGAAGCCGCGGCATTCCGCAGGGCCTGCACGCTGTTGTAAATTGCCTGTTGCTGGCTCACCGTAATCGTCCCCTTTTGCACCTCCTGTTCGACGAATGGCGCCACTTGCTCCAGGATGCTCACGGCACCCTCCACAATTGCTATAATTGCTGTTGCTTCCATAATCAGTAGTCAGTGGTTGATAGTTAGTAGTTGGTAACCAGTTATCAGTGGACCGCAGGCTGTGGACTCTGGATTGTGGACTGTGGACTCTGGACCGGAGGCTGTGGACTCTGGACCGGAGGCTGTGGACTCTGGACCGCAGGCTGTGGACTGTGGACTGTGGACTGTGGACTCTGGACCGTGGACTGAGCCGGCAGCCCCGCGGAATTCGTGGCCATATAGCTAATCGCCTCGACCGTCGCCTGCTGAATGACGGCCAGAGCTTCCTGGAGCGATGTCTGGTTTGTGGAGGACGGGTTCGTCTGCCACGCATCGCGCAAGGCCAGGGCGCTGCCAAACCACTGGGGCGCCCCGGTGCGAACACGATCCGCAGCCGCTTTGATTGCCGGCGTCGAGCTGAGCACCGCCCGGTTGTCGTACTCCCATTGGACAAACCCATGCAGCACTTCGTATGAGCTGGCCAACGCTACATCGGTCTGGTAGAGGGCGAGGTTGCCCTGATAAACCCCCGCGGGGTCGAGCGAGCCGCACCCGGCGAGCAGGAGGCTCGCCCCAAGGGCTCCTCCCGCCATGAATGTTCCTGTCATCGCTCCCAGCGTCCCAGGGCCTTTTGAGCCGGCTTTCGGCTCGCACGCCGACGCCGACGCCGGCGCCGCTGCCGCCGCCTCCGCGCTACCCTGCAAACCCTCCACCTTCGCGATGCCCGCGCGCAGAAACGCCGTTGCCAGCGCTGCAAGCCCGGCGTACATCTCCGGCGGCAACTGCCACCATTTCTGCCACGACCCAAACAGGAGCACCCCGACCGCCAGGCAAGTCAGGTAGGTCTTCCTGCCCTGCAACCATTGCTGCACTATTGTATTCATTCCGTTCACCTTTCTTTTTTTGTTCTTGTTATTGAATCAAACGTTCATCCCTGTTTTCTCATGCCCCGCCCAAAACTCCAAATGCTCCATTGGCTCTATTGGCTCTATTGGTTATTTGTTTGCAGTCGCCCTGAAAAATGAGCTCCCGGAGAGACATTCGAGCCAAAAAGCGGTTCATCCGAGAAGTTCCTGCCTGGAGTGATGAAGACCAAGGAGGCTAAGGACCAACTCTGGGCGTGCCAGGAGTCTGCCTCACCGCCTAGCGGTGCCTGAAGGTAGCCGTGGACTTCCAGTCCTTGTCATTACCCACATCATCCGCGCACGTCCATTAGTGCTCCTATTGAGGACGAGCAAGCTCCGGTAGGAGCGACAAGTTTATAGCACCGGCGCAGCCACCCCCCTCTTTCTTTTTGTCCAAGGTTGGCGACAGACGTTGCGACAAAGGTCCGGAACCGGAGTTCTTGGGACAGGCTCTAATTACTTCCTGCGGCTGGGCGGCGGGGCTGGGGTTGGGGCTTGGTTGACATCAGGAAGCGGGGCGAGCAGCGTATGCAGCCCGTGTGGGAACTCGGGTGATTCGAGCCAGTCCGCCAACAGGTGCAACTCTACGGCTGTCAAGCCGAGGCTGGACCGGCGCTTGAAAGAGAGTTGGCCGGGACCGGTTTGAGAGACTTCGGACACGGAGGGCCAGAGCAGCTTGGGGGCGGCTGCCGTGAGCCAGGCCAGGGCGGCGGAGTGCGGGGGCAATTGGGCCTTTTGGGCCACCAGACGGAAGGTCTGGCCGATGGGAACCCAGGCCTCGACCCGCAGGGCGGTGAGTTCCCAACTGTAGGCTACCAGGTGCTCTTGGGTTTCGAGGTGCATGACCAAATCCCGAGGCAGCGCGCGGTTTGCATTGGTGTCTCCGGAAGGAGGAAACCCAGGGCTTTGTTGACCGGTTCCTCCAGCCGGGCGGTTTGCATTGGCCTCTGGCGGAGGAGGAAACAGGCCGCCAAAAACAAAACAGTTGGTCCCGGCGCCAACGGACTTCAGGAAGGGATAGATGACGGGAATCCCCTTCCATTCGAGGCCGTTGAGGTCTTTGGCCTTGCGGAACCTGGCAATGGGATTGGTGGCAAACCACGGACCGCACTTTTGCAGCAACTGGTCCGCGAGCCGCGAAACCTGGTTGCTGGCATCGGGATGGGGCGCGGCGCAGAAGGTCAGCCCCGCAGGGCCCCGGAGGGCCCAAAAATAGGCCTGGTTCGGCGGAGTGCCGATGTTGAGGTCGTCCCAGACCTTGAGCGAGGCCAGCCACGGTTCGAAGCCCCGGAGGGCGGTGAAACTGATCACCTGGCCGGCGATGAGGGGAGCCGGGAGCTCCCACGGCTCGAGCTTGAGGTTGAGGGGTTTGGCGAAATCCAACTGCGCGCGTTCCAGGACGGTGGCGCCATCGCCGCCGGCTGAAAAGGAAACCTGGTCCAGGTTCTCGGGCAGGGGACAGTCGAGGGCGAGTGCGGCGGCAAGGCGCCGGGGGTTGAACTGGGCCTCGAGCCAGGCATTGGCGAGGGGGGCCTGGAACGGGGCATGGTCACGCTGGATGCGGGCAACAAACTCCTCCAAAAGGGGATTAGCGTCTGGGGCCAGACCCAGGAGGGTCCAGTCGCCGGCACGACCGAGCGAGAGTTGAGCTGGGGCGCGTGATGCCCGGCGTGTGATGAGTAATTGCCAACTGCGCGCGCGGTCCCGGGCGGAGGCCGGGCGGGCGCCGGTGATGGCCTGGATCGCTGCGCCGAGATTGGTTTCCCACAGGGATGCGCGCCGAGGGTCAAGACGGATGGCCAACGCCAGTTCACACCGTTCGGCGGCCGCCTGACGGACCTCGAGATAGGACTCCCGGGAAAGGAGATCCTCGAGCAAAGGCCGGATGAGAGAGGTTGAGGGTTGCGGGCGGAGGGTTTGGGTTTGATTTGTGGCCAGCGAATGCGCCAGGGCGGCGGCGAGCTTGTCCAGGGTCTGGGCCTCGAGTTTGGCGGTCTGGGGCAGGTTCCAGAGTGTCATCAGGCCAGCCGCATTGGTCTGGGCGGCGAGGTCCTTCTTGCCGAGCCAATGGAGGCGGGCGATGGTCTGGACTGCGGGCGCAGGGGACTGGCCTTCGCAACTGGCGCCGGCCAGCGCGGCTGCCAGTAATCCAATCACAACGGTTCTGATTCGCATACCGCGCAGGCTTGTACAAAAATTAGCCGAGGTTGACAACCGTTTTCAGGGAGTCTGCCGTGGGATGAGAGGCCAGGGCGACGGCGGCGGCCGTCTGTTCGAGAGGGAATTGGTGGGTGACCAGCCGCCGGGCGTCGAGTTGGCGGGAAAAGACCAGGCGCGCCACCTCGGCCTGGAGCAGGAAATCGGAAGAATAGCTGCCGAGCAGATCCTTTTCATCGACGCAGATCGTGGCCAGGTCCAGGCTGGCCGCCTGGCCGCGGAGCGTGTGAGAAAAGAGGAGCACCTGGCCGCCGCCCCGGACCAGCGCCTGGGCCTCGCGCACCACCCCATCCAAAGGCACGGCGATGACGGCAGCGTCCAGTCCGCGGCCCGCCGTCACCCGCCGGACCAACTCAGCCAGCGAACAGGGACCCGAGGCACGTCGCCCGACACCCGCCTCCGCACTTCGACCTCCGCCCTTCGACCTTCGCCCTTCCCCTTCCTCCTCCCCCCGCCGGGCGGGGACTGTATAAGTATGGCGCGCGCCGAATTGGCAGGCCACCTCCAGCCGGGATTCCAGGAGATCGGTCGCCACCACGGTCATGCCCCGGAGCGCCAGGAGCCGGGTGAACATCAGCCCTATCGGTCCCTGGCCCGCTACAAGCACCGTGTCGTTGGGCAGGAGGGCCAGGCGTTTGACGGCCTTGAGGACGGTGTTGACCGGCTCGAGCAGAGCGCCTTCCAAAAAGGAGTTGCCCCTGGGGACCTTCACCACACCGGGCAGGACAAAGGGCATCACGCGCACATATTCGGCGTAGCCCCCGCCGGAAGGCTCGAATCCGGCGGTAATGCCGGTGCGCTTGTATTGGGCGCACTGGGCGAAAGCGCGGTGGCGGCAGGCATGGCACTCGAGGCAGGGCACGTGATGGTGCAGCGCCACGCGCTCTCCAACCTTGAATTGGCCGGCGCGCGCGCCGACGCGGACAATCGTGCCGGCGGTTTCGTGGCCGAAGATGCGCGGGGGCGGCACGGTTCCGTACTGAATCTTCTTGATGTCCGTCGGGCAGACGCCGCACACGGCGACCTTGACCAGGAGTTCGCGCGGGCCGATGCGGGGCACCGGCACGCTTTCGAGACGGAGGTCGTTCGGGCCGCGATAAACGACGGCGCGCATCATTTTTGGAATGGCAACCACGCAGAACTGTTTATCATGGATACCAAGGATGGCACGGATTTTTTCTATTTAACCGCAAAGAACGCAGAGATCACAAAGAAAACCCTCATTTTCTTAGCTCTTTGTGCTCTTTGTGCTCTTTGCGGTTGTGCAATCCTGCAATCGCTCCAAAAGCCTCGGGCGCGCTCTGAGAACTTTGCTCTGGCGCGCAGGGAGTAACCTCGGCAGAATCGCATAATGCTCGTTTTTGCGATGACGATATTCACCGGGGCGTTCCTGTTGTTTCAGGTGCAGCCCCTGATCGCCAAGTATATCCTGCCCTGGTTTGGCGGCGGGCCCGGCGTCTGGACCGTTTGCATGCTTTTCTTCCAGGTGCTGCTGCTGGGAGGCTACGCCTACGCTTTCTGCACCTCCAAGTGGTTGAAGCCCCGCGCTCAGGCCGTCGTCCACGTAATCCTGCTGGCAGCCGCCGTGGCCCTGCTGCCCATCACCCCCGGCGATGCCTGGAAACCCACCGGCGCCCAAGACCCCACTGGGCGAATCCTTTTGTTGCTGGGCGCCAGCCTGGGCCTGCCCTATTTCGTACTCTCCTCCACCGGTCCGCTCATGCAGCAATGGTTCAGCCTCTCCAACCCGGGCCGGTCACCCTACCGCCTTTACGCCCTCTCGAATGTCGGCTCGCTGCTGGCCCTGGTAAGTTACCCGTTTTTTTTCGAAACCCATTTTACCCGCAAGACGCAGGCCCGGCTTTGGGGCTGGGGCCTGATGTTGTTCGTGCTCTTTTGCGCCGGCTGCGCCCTGGCGCTTTGGAAGGCCGCGGGGAGGAAGGACGAGGAAGGTCGAAGGTCGAAGGTCGAAGGTCGAAGTGGGGAGGATGGCATTGAGCACTCGGCGCCCGGCCTTGCGCATCGCGGATCACCCCTGACCCTTCTTCTGTGGCTGGTCCTGCCTGCCTGCGCTTCGGTGATGTTGCTGGCGACGACCAACAAGCTATGCCAGGACGTGGCGGTAATGCCTTTCTTGTGGGTGGTGCCGTTGTCGATCTATCTGCTCAGTTTCATCATCTGCTTTGACAGCCCCCGATGGTATGAGCGGGTCCCATTCCGGTTGTTGCTGGTCGTAGCGCTGGGCGCCTTGTATTGGGCGATTCCCCGGGGCAGCGAGACGCCCCTGGTGCTGCTGCTGGCGGTCTATTCGGCGGTGCTGTTCATCTGCTGCATGCTCTGCCATGGAGAGCTTTACCGGCTCAGGCCGGAGCCGGAGCGGCTGACGACGTTTTACTTGATGATCGCCGCCGGCGGGGCCCTGGGCGGGGTGCTGGTGGCGGTGGTGGCGCCGCTGGCCTTCAACGATTACTACGAGTTGCACCTCGGAGCGGTGCTGTGCGGGCTGCTGGTCCTGGTGGCGTGCGCGCTGGACCGGACGCCTGAGGGGGCGAGGCAATGCCGATGGCTGGCCTCGGTTCTGCCGCTGGTGGTGCTGGTTGCCGCGGACCGATTATTGGCCGAGCTGGGGACCCAATGGAGCGAAAGCTTCAAGAGCGGGCTGGTGGTCCTGCGGATTGCGGCGGGAGCGTTCTTGCTGCAATTGGCCTACCTTGGGCTGGAGAGCCGGGCGCTGGAACGGCCTGGAGCACGGTTGTGGCCTGCTCTGGTGATGGCTTTTGTGCCTTGGGCCGGAAGGAAGCGTTTCAACCAATCCGAGCGTTGGCCCCGCCTGGCGTGCGGGTGGCTGGCGGCCGCTCTGGTGGTGCTGGCCATAGGGCTGTGGCATGAGGCCCACCAAATGGACAGGCTCGTGGTCGAACGAACGCGCAACTTCTACGGCGTGCTGACCATGATCGAGGATGGCCGCGACGATCCCAGGCACCACAATCGCGAGTTGTTGCACGGCCAGATCCTGCATGGCCTTCAGATGATGGACCCCGTCGGAGCGACCTGGCCGACGGCTTACTTTAACGAGAAAAGCGGAGTGGGACTGGCGGTGCGGGCCTTGCCCAAAGACGCCCGGCGCATCGGCGTGGCCGGCCTTGGCATCGGCACACTGGCCGCCTACGGGCGAACCAACGATTACTTCTGCTTTTATGAAATCAATCCCGAGGCCCTGCGGATGGCGGATACCGACTTTACTTATCTGACCAATTGCCGGGCGGCCAAGCTCTGCAAACTGGGAGACGCGCGGCTGGTGCTCGAGCAGGAGCCGCCGCAGCAGTATGACCTGCTTGCCCTGGATGCCTTCGCGGGAGACTCGCCCCCGGTGCATCTGCTGACCAAGGAAGCCTTCCAGGCTTACGAGCGCCACCTTAAGACCAACGGCGTCATCGCCGTCAACATCTCCAATAAATACCTCGACCTCGAGCCCGTGGTGGTCACCGTCGCCCGCGAACTCAAGTTCGACTTCGCTGTAATCGAGGCAAATCCCTGGGACCCGGTGGTCGCCCAATCCAGTCCGACCGGCGAGACCTGGTGGCTGACGGCCTCCACTTGGGTGCTGCTCTCGCACGACCGTCAATTCTTCGATACCCCATCCATCCGCCAGGCCGCCAGGCCCCCCCAGGCAGCCCCGGGTAGGGTCCGCCTCTGGACCGACGACTTCACCAGTCTCTTCCAGGTGATGAGATGAAAAGCTAGACCATGAACGAATTTCTGGAAAAACAACTGGAAAAGCAGCTCGACAGTTTCGACGCGGGCCAGCGGCGGCAAGCCCTGGCGGCTTTGTGCCAGCAGGTCCGCGAGGGAGGCATCCGGCTGCCTCCCCCCGGCCTCGAGGTGAATCTCCACGCGCATTCGTTTTTCTCATACAACGCCTACGGCTATTCGCCCTCGAAATTCGCCTGGCTGGCGCGCAAGGCGGGGCTGGCGGCGGCGGGTGTGGTCGATTTCGACGTGCTGGACGGGCTCGAGGAGTTTCTCGAGGCGGGGCGCCTGGTCGGGCTCAAGACCTGCGTCAGCCTCGAGTCGCGGGTCTATGTGCCGGAGTTCGCGTCTCGCGTCATCAACTCGCCGGGCGAGCCGGGTATTTCCTATCACATGGGCGTGGGCTTTGCGCGCCCGGCGCGGCATCCGTTCCTGGCTCAGATGCGGGCGGCGGCCGAACGCCGGACGCGCGACGTGCTGGTCCGGGTCAACGCGTTTATGCGCCCGCTTCAATTGGACTACGAAGCGGACGTGCTGCCATTGACGCCCAGTGGCAATGCCACCGAGCGGCACCTGTGCGAGGCCTTCGAGCGCAAGGCCGCCCAGCTCTTTCCCGAGCCGGAGCAACGCGCCGCCTTCTGGAAGGAAAAACTCGGCGACGCCCCGCCCGCCGGGGCCAAACTCCAGAACCTGATTCGCGCCAGGACGATGAAGAGAGGCGGCCCAGGCTACGTGCAGCCGGGCCAAGGCTCCTTCCCCATCATGGCCGACATGAACCGGTTCGTGCTGGAAGCGGGGGCGATTCCAACGCTGACGTGGCTGGACGGGACCAGCGAGGGCGAGAAGTGCCTCGAGGAACTCTTCGCGTTGGCCGCCGCCGCCGGCGCCGCCGCCCTCAACATCATCCCCGACCGCAACTACACTCCCGGCGTCAAAGACCAGAAGGTCGAGAACCTCCGCCAGGTCGTCGAGATGGCCCGCCAGCGCCACTTCCCGATTATCGTCGGCACCGAGATGAATGCGCCGGGGAATAAGTTCGTAGATTCGTTCCAAACCGCCGAGCTGGCGCCGTTGCTGCCGATCTTCCTGCGGGGCGCGCACATTGTCTATGCCCATTCCGTCCTGCAGGGCCGGGCGGGCCTGGGCTACCTGAGCCTGTGGGCAGGAAAGGCGTTCGACACGCTCGCCGCCAAAAACGACTTCTTCGAGAGGCTCGGCCAGAAACTCACACCCGAGACCGAAGGGCGCTTGGACGGCCTGACGACCGCGGCGACGCCGGACCAGGTCCTGGCCGGGATATAACCTTTCTCCCTCAGCCCGGTCAAAACTCCCGTGAAATCGCTCGTCCTGCTCGCCGCGATCCTCGGATTGAATTGGGCCCCGACCTTCGCGGCCTCCGAAATCCCAGCCCCGAATACCCGCACGCTGATCCTTGAACCGGCCCAGGCTCCTCCGCTCCGAATCGACTTTAATTTCGACTTCGGTCACACCTTGTCTGCCTTTGCCAAAGAACCGACCTATGCCGGCAAAGAAATCGCGCGCGGGATTCTGCCGACCGTCCCTCCCACCCCGCTTATCCGCAATATCACCGACAACGAGCTTTACCTCAACACGCAACACCAACCCGACTTCATCAATGGCAGGCTCGCCACCTATCGAAGCTCCTACCTGGGCCACGTCGTGTTTCGCGACCTCTGCCTCTCTTCGGAGCGTGGCGGCCTGACCATCCCCTATACGGTCGATCTCTACACTTATGAACACGGCTGCTCGGGGTGGCTCGAGGTCCGATCCGGCTGGGCGGGCCACCTCGAATTGGACGGCCAGACATGGCGGCTGGGGGTCGTCGATAACCTCCACGGCAAGATCGGCGCCCAGGACACCCTCTTTCTTGAGAATCTGACGCCTGGAAAACGCGGGTTGCCCATCGCCCTCAGCCCCGTCCCCAAGTCCTTGTTCCTCGCCGGCCATTTTTTCGACCTGGACTTCACTTTCAAACCGGCCCGGACAGGAGCGACCGGGGTTGTGGCGGAGGCGAGGCTAACGCAACAGAACCCGCCCTTGGCCAAGCTCAACGTCGATGCCCGAGGCTGCCGCTATCTCTGCCTGACCAACGAGAGTGTAGCCGCGATTCTGGAGGTGGCCCCTGGCCCTCTTGCCCTGCCTGCCGGCATCTATCAAGTCGCCGATTGCCTCCTCGAGCGCCAGCCTGGCCAGTCCAGCTTTCCCACCTTCATCCGCTGCGCTCAAAAAGTCTCTGTCTCTCCGGACGGGGCCTCGAGCCTCCGCCTGGGCCTGCCCCTGGAAAACTCCGTGCTCGCCCGCCGCGACGGCAACCTGGTGCGCCTGACCTACCAACTGCTGGGGGCCGGCGGGGAGCAATACCAATACTACAATTGGGCCAATCGCCCGAGTTTCAGCATCTACAAAGGCCCCCTGAAACTGGCCGCCGGCAAACTCCCCTTTGGCTGACGCAACGCCGAATCGTACTCATGGCGAGTACCCTTTTACGCCTCCGGTTCGATCAGGATAACCGCCGAACAAGACCTCGGCTCCCTTGGCCCAAGAGTCGGCCCGCCGGCCAGCCTCAACTGCCCGATCCCCGATTCTCTGCGCGGCGTCTATTTCTGGTTCGTCCTGCTGGGCTTGTTGCTCATGCGCAAGGCCAACCGCACTTCCACCGCCTGGGCCATCCTGGCCCCGCTCATCCTGATCAATCTCCTGCTCGGCGCGGCGGAGCGGCTCCTCAATGCCTATTTCGTCTTCCATTATCACCAATACGTCTGCTCGGCCTTGGGCGACCTCTTGCGGGTCTTCGCCTTGAGCATCGCTGCCTGGCTGGCCCTCGCGGACTTGCTCCAGCTCCGCAGCCGCCTCTTGCGCTTCCTCCTGGCCTTCCTCTTCCTTCTTCTGGCCGGGGTCTGGCAACTCGCTCCGAACCAGTGGCCGATGCTCAACAGCAGCTTCTGGATCATTGCCTATTTCATCATGCTCATGGCCTTCATGTTGGGACATGCCGGCCTCAAGGCCCTCCTGTCCCGGTTTTCCGGCCCGAAAGGCTTCCCCAATGGTTACGCCGGCCTCTGCCTCCTCTTCGGCCTCGGCCCCATCCTCATCATCGGCGGCCTCGGCCTCAAACTCGACCGCCCCACGGAACTCTCCAGCACCTTCGAACTCATCCGCACCTGGATAGTCCTCGGCGCAGCATTCACTCTGCCTTACTTCGTCCTCTTTTGGTTTATCCTCTCCGCTCGTTTCTTTCCCTCCTTGGCCCCCCGCCTCGCCAACGGCTTCGGCGCCGTCACCAAACAATCCTAATCCTAATCCTAATCCTAATCCTAATCTCGGGCGAAGTCGGGGGGAGATTAAGACTAAGAGCGGCTGCCTCTCCGCATGAAGTCAGAGGCGCTCCGCCGAGGCGCCGCCACGCGCCTGCCGGACTGTGGACTGTGGACTGTGGACTGTGGACTGCGGACTATGACATTGGCCGGGCGCAAAGATAGGCCGCTATCTGCGCGGCGGCGCGCCGGGCGTCGCGCACCGCATGAAGCACCAGGCTCGGGCCTCGCACGAGGTCGCCTCCGGCGAAGACGCCGGGGAGATTGGTCATCTGGCCGCCATCCACCACCAGCCCGCCCCACTCATTAACGGCCAGTTCGCTGAAATCCTCCGTGCGCGGGCAAGGCAATGGCGTGAAACCCAGCGCCGGAACAACCCAATCCGCCTCGACATCGAATTCCGAGCCGGGCACAACCGAGAGCGAGCGCCTGCCCGAGGCGTCCGGGGCGCCAAGCTCAGTTCGGATGAGCCGCAGGCCCACCACGCTGCCCCGTCCCCGGTCCAGCACCGCCGCCGGCTCGGCTCGAAAAACAAAGCGGGCCCCTTCCTCGACGGCGTTCTCGAACTGTGTGCGGCTGCATGGCATGTCCTCCTGGCTGCGCCGATACACGCACAGGGCCTCGCGCGCCCCGTATCGCAGGGCCGCCCGCAGACAGTCCATCGCCGTGTCGCCGCCCCCCACAACCACCACACGTTTGCCTGAAACCTCCAGCGGGGCGATGGCCAGCGGAACCGCTGTGGTCTTCTGCAGAAGGAAAGCAACCGCCTGAACCACGCCCGGCAGCCCGGCGCCAGGCACCTCCAGCGGCCTTGCCTGGCGCGAATCAAACCCGAGATACACGGCATCGAAGCCGGCGCGCAATTGTGTGAGCGTGAGGTCCGCGCCTAATTTAACCCCCAGGCGAAACACCACCCCGCATTTCTGCAAAAGCTCGATTCGGCGCTGGACAATCGACCGCTCGATCCTGAAGGCGGGCAACCCGCTTACCAGCAATCCCCCCGGCAACAGCGCCGAGTCCAGGACGGTCACGGCATAGCCCCGCTTGGCCAACTCGCCGGCGCAGGCCAGGCCGCCGGGGCCGGAGCCGGCCACCGCCACACGCAACCCGTTGGGCGCCGCCGTGGTGGTGTCCGTCTGCCCATGCGCCAGCGCATACTCGCACAGGAATTGCTCGATCGCCCGGATGGACACCGGCTCGGACGTGCCGTTGAGAATGCACGCGCCCTCGCACATCCGGTCCTCCGGACAGAGCCGGGCGCAAATCTCGGCCAGGTTAGTGGCCGAGCCAAGGACCGCTGCCGCCTCCAGAAAACGGCCCTCCGCCGTCAGCAGCATCCATTGCGGGATCGGGTTGCACAAAGGACAGCCGCCGACGCAACTCGGGTCGGGACATTGGAGACACCGGCTGGCCTGCTCGCGCGCCGTCTGTTCATCGTAGAGGCCGTAAATCTCCAGAAAGTCCGCAACCCGTTCGGAGGCCGGACGCTTGGGCAGGTCCAGGCGCATCAATTCCCGCCATGCGTACTTCGAGTTCAAAACTTCCATGCCGCTCATGCTCATCGCCCCAAGACCGGTTCTGCTCGTCTGCCGCGCAAACTGCCAGTTCGGGCGATGATTGTTTTATCATGAGGATTAGGCCGGGTGCAATGAGAAACCGCGGGGAAGACCGAGGGCCAAATTCGGATTTCCGCCTTGGGCGGCCTCCTTTCGTCCGTGCAATCGAGCGCGCAGCCGGGTATAAGAGGGCCGTGAAGATCGTTGGCATCATTCCGGCCCGTTATGGCTCGACCCGGTTTCCGGGCAAGCCGCTGGCCCGCATCGCGGGCAAGCCGCTGATTGAGCGCGTCATCGAGCGTTGCCAGCAGGCCAAGACCCTGGCCGAGGTGATCGTGGCGACGGACGATACGCGGATATGGGAGGTGGCCCAGGAGTTTTGCCGAGCGGAGATGACCGCCGGCAATCACCCGAGCGGCTCGGATCGCATCGCCGAAGTGGCGGGGCGCTGTGCCGCCGAGGGCTTCGTCAACATCCAGGGAGACGAACCGCTGATTGACCCGGCGGTCATCGATGCCGTCGCCCGCGCTCTCGAACGCGAGGAAATGTCCACCGCGGCAACCGCGATCAAAGATCCCGCGCAGTACGACAATCCCAACGTCGTGAAAGTCGTTGTCAACGCCGCCGGACGGGCGCTATACTTCTCCCGGCGTACGATTCCGTTTTTGCGTGAGGCCGCCAGTCGTTCGGTGGACGAACAGTTGGCGGCGTTTCCTTTTTTGAAGCACCTGGGCATTTACGGTTACCGGCGCCGAACGTTGTTGCGCCTGGTGCAGCTTCCGGTTTCGCCGTTGGAGGCCGCCGAAAAGCTCGAGCAGTTGCGCGCGCTCGAAAACGGCATCGCCATCGCTGTCGTCAAAGTCGAGCACGACAGCGTTGGCGTGGATGTTCCGGCGGACGTGGCGCGCGTGGAACGTCTCTTAAGAAGCAAAAAAATCAGATAATTCAAGAGAATGAAGTACATTTTTGTGACGGGCGGGGTGGTCAGTTCTTTGGGCAAGGGCCTGACCGCGGCCTCGCTGGGGACGCTGCTCGAGAACCGGGGCCTGAAGGTGGCCCTCCAGAAGTTCGATCCCTATTTGAACGTGGACCCCGGCACGATGAACCCGTATCAGCACGGGGAAGTGTACGTGCTCGAGGATGGGGCGGAGACGGACCTGGACCTGGGTCATTATGAGCGGTTCACCAACTGCAAGCTGACGCGGCTCAACAACCTCACCAGCGGCCAGGTCTATCAGACCGTGCTCAACAACGAGCGCGAAGGCAAATACCTGGGCAAGACGGTCCAGGTCATCCCCCACGTCACCAACGAGATTCAAAACCGCATTCACCGGCTGGCCGAGGAAACAAAGGCCGACGTCATCATTACCGAGATTGGCGGCACGACCGGGGATATCGAGGGCCTGCCGTTCCTCGAGGCGATTCGGGAATTCGCGCTGGATGTGGGGCCTCACAACGCCTTGTTCGTGCATGTGACTTATGTTCCCTTCATCAAGGCCGCCGGCGAACTCAAGACCAAACCCACCCAGCAATCGGTCGCCAAGCTGCGCGAAATCGGCATTGCCCCCCACATCCTCGTCTGCCGCTGCGAGCGGCCGCTGGACAAGGAACTGCGCCAGAAGATCTCGCTCTTCTGCAACGTCCCCTTCGAGGCGGTGGTCGAGGAGAAGGACGTCGACCACAGCATTTACGAGGTGCCGTTGATGCTCCAGCGGGAGCGGGTGGACGAGTTGGTTTGCCTCCAGTTGCACCTGGACACCCCTCGCGCAAACATGGCGCACTGGCAGGAAATTCTTCGCAAGATCATCGCCCCCCAGCACCGCGTCCGCATCGGCGTGGTCGGCAAGTACATCGAATTGCAGGACGCCTACAAGTCTGTCTATGAAGCGATCATCCACGGCGGGGTGGCCAATGACTGCGGGGTGGAGATACAGAAGATCGAAGCCGAGGACATCGAGCGGGACGGCCCGGCCAAGCATCTCAAGGGCTTGGGCGGGGTCCTGGTGCCCGGCGGCTTTGGCGAGCGCGGCATCGAGGGCAAAATCCAGGCCGCCGGCTACGCCCGGGAAAGCGGCCTGCCCTACCTGGGCCTATGCCTGGGCATGCAAATCGCGACCATTGAATTCGCCCGCAACGTGCTCAAGCTGGCCAAGGCCCACTCGACCGAGTTCGACCCGAACACGCCCCACCCCGTCATTGCGATGCTCAACGAGCAGACCAAGGTCACCCGCAAAGGGGGCACCATGCGGCTGGGGGCCCAGCCATGCCAATTGGTCGTCGGCACAAAAGCGGCGCGGCTTTACGGCGCCTTTGTGGTCAACGAGCGCCACCGCCATCGTTACGAGTTTAACAATGCCTACCGTGAACAGTTCGAGAAGGCGGGCTTCGTTTTTAGCGGCTTCACTCCCGACGGCAGGCTGGTCGAGATCGTCGAACTGGCCAAACATCCCTTCTTCATCGCTTCGCAGTTTCACCCCGAGTTCCACAGCAAACCCCACCAACCGCACCCGCTTTTCAAAGGGTTCATCGCCGCAGCGCAGGCGCGGGCGCAGGTGCGGTAAGCCCCCGGGGCCGCCGCAGGCCAATGAACATCTTCCATTCTATCGAACAGGCAGCCAGGCAGAGAGGACTGGGCTTCGTGGTCATCGGCGGCATTGCCGTGATCGAGCACGGCTACCCCCGCTTCACGGCGGACCTTGACTTGCTTGTCCAACGGGAGGCCCGGGGGGGCTGGCACGCGTTGCTTTCCGACTTGGGCTACGACATGACGCAGGAGAGGGAGACCTTTGGCCAATATGCCTCGCGCGATGGCACCGGCTGGCCACTGGACTTGATGTTCGTCAATGAGCCTACATTCCAAGGCATTTGGGCTGCTTCAAGGCCGGCCGAGGTCCAGGGCGCGCATCTGCCGCTGGTCTCCCTCGAGCATCTTCTCTCGCTCAAGCTCCATGCGCTGAAGCACAGCCACCTGCGCCGGTTCCTGAAGGACTTCGATGACGTCCTTCACCTGGTTGCGGTGAACAAGATCGACTTGCGCTCCCCGGCCTCGCGCGGTTTATTCCTCAAATATGGCAATGCCGACCTGTACGACAAATTCTGCCGCGCCTGCGAAGCTCAATAGCCCCGCCCCGCAGGATGCCCCCCTTGACCCTGTTCTGGAGTTTCCCGTTGACCCGGATTTCCTTCCGCTCCACTCGCCCGCAAGCGCCGAATCGGCTCTCGAAGTTTCGGCCTCCTACCTGCCCCGCGTCCTAAGTCGACGGGAATTTTGGAAAGAGCGCGCCGAAGAACGATGTCTTGTGGAGTTCGACCTGGAACATCCGGAACGCCTCCCTGCGACGTACCCTGCGGCCCTGTTAAAAGCGCTTTTCTGGGGCGCCTGATTTGCTGTATGGAAAAGTGGAAATGAAGTCAGGAACCGGGCGTATGCTGACTTGGGCTGACCCTGCTATGGATGCCCTCGCGGCTCCAAGTGCCGGGTGCCTTGCTTCAATCAGAAAGGGTTCGCCAGTTGTTCCTGAAATATGGTAATCTTGAATTGCATGAGAAAATCGTCCGCGCCTGTTCCGACGACTAGACCGGGCGCCGCAACCCCGGCTGCGGAGCCGCCCGATTTGGATTTGCCGGTTGCGCCGGGCTTCGTCTCCCGGCCGCCGAGGCTGGACCCGCAGGTGATGCTGGCCCGTTGCGCGCGCGCAATGCCCTGGCGCAATGCGCGGCCTGGCGAAGGAGAGCGCCGGTTGGCCGAGAAGATTTCGGAGGAGTTTGCCCTCTGAGTGCGTGTCTGAGAAACCTCAGGGGCAGGGACGTCCCGCCCCTGTCCGCCTCGGCTGAGACGCCTGCGCCACGCCTTTTCGGACAGGCTCTGAGGTGACCTATTCCGATGCCATTGGGTTTTTGTATGACCTGCGCTGGTTCGGGGCCAAGTTTGGTTTGGGGAACACCTTCAAGCTGGCCGAACTGGCGGGCAACCCCCAGCAGCAATTGCGCTTCGTCCACGTGGCGGGCACCAATGGCAAAGGCTCAACCTGCGCCATGCTCGAGAGCGTCTATCGCGCGGCCGGCCTGCGCGTCGGTTTGTTCACCTCGCCCCACCTGGTCTCCTTCGGGGAGCGCATCCAGGTCAATCGGCGCCCTATCGGCGAAGCAGAAGTGGCGCGCCTGACGGCCAAACTGCGACAGTGGGTCGAGCAGTTTCCCGCAGCCGAACACCCGACGTTTTTCGAGGTCGTGACCGTGATGGCGCTGCGCCATTTCGCCGCCCGGCAGTGCGATTTGGTGGTCTGGGAGACCGGCCTGGGGGGCAGGTTGGACGCCACCAACATCGTCACCCCGCTGGCCAGCGTCATCACCAACATCCAGTACGACCACCAACAGTGGCTCGGTGAAACCCTGGCCGACATCGCCGCGGAGAAAGCAGGCATTATCAAACCCGCCGTCCCGGTCATCACCGGGGCCGAAGCCCCCGAGGCGCTCGAGGTGATTGCCGCCAAGGCACGCGAACAGAACGCGCCCCTCACCATCATAACGCCCGCCCACGCGCAACGCCCGCCGCTGGACGGCCTCCATCTCCCGCTGCTGGGGCGGCACCAAAAAGCCAACGCCTCCGTCGCCGTGGCCGCCGTCCGCGCGCTGGCGCCGCACATCCCGGTGAGCGATTCCACTCTCTGCGCCGGCCTGAGCCGCGTCCGGTGGGCCGGCCGGCTGCAACTGGCCACACTGCCTTCCGGCCAAAAGCTGCTCCTGGATGGCGCGCACAATGTCGGCGGCGCGGAAATGCTCGCCTCCGCCCTCCAGGAATACTTTCCCTCGGCCAAACCCGCCCTGGTCCTGGGCATCTTGCGCGACAAGGACTGGGCGGCGATGTGCGGGATTCTCGCTCCGCTGGCCGGGCGCATCCTCTTGGCGCCGGTCCACAGCGAGCGCACTGCCGAGCCTCACGGCCTGGCAGCCGCCTGTCACCGCGCCAATCCCCAGGTCCCCGTCACTGAGTTTCCCTCCCTGGCCGCCGCCCTGGCCGACACGGCACGGGACGGCTTTGTCACCGTCGCCGGCTCGCTCTACCTCATCGGCGAGGCCATGGAGCTGCTCCACCTCTCTCCCGCCAAAGCCGGCCAGGAGCGAGGGCTCAACGAGTGGAGCGGGGGCGAAATGTCCAAACGGTGACACCCCGCGCAGGGTCAAGTCAGGCCCGGGGGCTGCGGAGCATTGCCTGACGTCACAAAATGACCACCCTCATTCCACCCCGGCTTTTGCGGCGGCTTCGGGGTCGACTCGCTTGAGGGCATCGCCTGCGGACCGCCGGATGCCTTCGTCCCCGTCGCTCAGGAGTTGAACGAGCCTGGGAACTGCTGGTTTGGCCTGCGCTCCGAAGCGGCGGAGCGCTCGAATGGCGTCAGTGCGTATTCCGACCGAACGCCGCACATTCGGAGTCTCAGCCAGAATCTCGACCAACCTTGGAATCACTCGCGCCGGTTCCTGGTCCATCTGGCCCAAAACCCGGATTGCCTCCGATTGCACCATGACATCGGGGTCCTCGAGACACTTCTTCAGAAAGGGCAACAAGTCATTCCCTGCCACGGGGGCAAGGTGCTCCAGGGTGAAGCCCGCCAGGAAGCGCAGCCACTCGTCCTTATCTTTGAGCAAGGCAATTAAAGTTGGAAGGGCAGCCCTTGCGTCCGGCCCCAGGGCGATGAGTCCAATGGCGCCCGGGACCCGATGGTCAAGCTCGCCGCGGACATGGAGCGCGCTCAGCCAGCGATCGGGGACGAGCGCCATCACCTTGAGTTTAAGCGGCGGGAACCGGTAGGTGAGCCTCCTCAAGTAAAGCGGGAGGGCGTTGGTGCCAATTTGCCGGATGGCGGTTTCCGCTTGCTTGCCCAACGGACCGTCTTGCACGGTTGGAATGTGGTTGGTGTAGTATTGCGCCAGCCAAACACTCAGCCGCTTCCCTTGATAAGCCGGCTCACGTTCGCGCAGGACCTCCCAAGCGATCACCGCAACCATGAGGAGCACCAACGCAGCCAAGCCGATATTGATCCGCTTCCGCATACGCGCACTATGACCCCTCAGCCGGAGTTGAACAGGAGAAAACGGAGAGAGCGGCTTATGCCTCGTCTCCAACCTCAAGGTCGGCTATTCTGGTCACAGTGCCTTCACGCATGGTAAACCTATGCACCGCCTCGCCCATCGCAAAAAGCCGGCCTTTGGGCGTGACGCACAGACCGGCGCCGCTCGGAATGCCGTGTCCGACCTCTCCCGGCGCGCCGACGCGCAGAAGAGCCCGCAGTTCCTCCCAGTTTTCACCTTCCCCGTGGGTATCACAGAGGACCGGCGCAAAGCCCATGCAGCCGAATGGTTCGGCGGTCGAATCGTCGTCGGGATCGCGCCAGCGCACCCATTGACGGGAAAGTATTATGCTGCCGGCTGAAAGGCCGACAAACACCGTGCCATTATCGTAGCGCGCGCGCAGGAGTGGCATAAGGTGTTGTCGGCCAAGCACCCGCATGCCCTCTTCAACGTCTCCGCCCGACACCAGAACAACGTCCGCATCCTCAAGAATATCCCGCGCCTTTCTCATGTCCGCCTTCGCGCCCACACTGGGCGCCAGCAAGACATCGCCTGCTCCGGCGTTGTTCAGCAGGACGGCGATCATCCTGAAGAAACCCTGATTGTCTCCACTTGCACTGCCCAGGTAGGCAATACCCGGGTGAGCTTTGCCGCAATTTTCGATTACCTGTTGCAGCAGAGGATCGGGCCGGTTGCCTTTTGGCATCGCCTTCGGCCTGCCTGCCAGCAGAAACAACGGGGAAGGCGATACGGCGTTCATGAAACTCAGCCGAGCGGTTTACCGAAAAAAAGAACTCGGATCAATGGCAATGAGCGGTTTGACAAGGCGGTACTTGCCGGGAAACTCCGGAGAAAGGGCGCGCCCGGTTCTTACCGACACTTTGGCGTCGTTGCCGTACACCGACCTGAGCGCCTCTCGCGCCTGCCCCTCGCACGTGGGCGGCGTGCTGGAGGGGCTGCACACGATGGATGCGGCGTACTCAGCGCGGCTGGTTTGGAGGACCTGGTATTCCTCGACACCCGCAACGCGGCTCATTGCCAGGTCAACCTGCCGCTGCGTGACGGCCTTCCCGTCAGGGGTAACAGTAACGTTCTTCAGACGGCCCTCTATTGCGGCAATGGTGATTCCACCGTTGCGGCCGCACGGACACGCACCCTGGGGGTCGAGCCGCACGAGGTCGCCCACATCAAACCGAACCACTATGTACCAGGGATTCTGGAATGTGGTGACCAATATCCGGCCCACATCCGGGCCGCCGTGCTCTTCTGTAAAAGGCAGAAAATCAACGCGGCAAAACTGGGTGTTTTGGTGCAGCCGTCCGGCTTCGCATTCCATGAATACATAGCCGCATTCGGTGCATCCGTAGGAGCTTGCCAGCGGACCAGAAAACGCCTCTCGTATAAAGCGATAGTGAAGGATGGACGGATACTCGTAGGTGAGGACAATCATGCGCGGTTGAACAACCCTTTTGTTTGTGCTCACAATGTGCCGGGCAAGCCTGGCAAGAAAAGAGGGGTTTGCCTCGAGGCTCTGGGGCTGAAAGCTGTTGAGCTCATCGACCATGCGGTCCATCTGCTCCCGGGTCCATTCGGCCGGATTCACTTTCTCGTTGAGGAAAAGGAAACGGCCGAGCCTGCGCCTTTCAAAGGGCAGGTAACCGGTTTCGCAGGGCATTCCCGCGCATAATGGACTGGTGAGGATGGCCTCGGGCTCCGAGCCGGTGAGGGATCGGGCGGCGCCGGAATGCAATTGCCACGAAGCACGCTCGGAGGCATTCCACCATTTCTGGTGCCAGATATTGCTGACCTGCTCGTCCGTGGTCCCGCTGGTCTTGACGCATTCGATCTCGCCGGAGGCGATGCCAGCGTCAAAATCCATATCGGGCGGCACGAACGCTCTCACACCGTGGGCGCGCATGTCCCCCTTGGTGAGAGCGGGCATGCGTGAATAGCGAGTGTCAATGTCCGATCCTGGCCCGGGGTCCAGCCTCCGCCAGCTTCGATACGCGGGCAAGGCGGCGAGCGCGGTTTCCAACGTCTCAACGGACCGGCGGATCGGCGAGTGCTTTTCCCATGCAAGGCCGCTTTCTGACGGCTTGCGGGTGAAGGAGATTTGGTGTTCGGTCGCACTCATCGTGCCCGCATTGTATCAGGCGAATCAGACCCATCAAGTACGGAGCCGGTTTACCACGACCGGGGCGCCAGCGGCCTGGGCGTCGGCCGCAGCCCGCACCCATTCCTGTCATGTATTCGCTATGCCGAGAAGGTCCTGGTCAGCACCTCCTGCAATGGCGCCGAATCAGATGCTCGTGTGTCGCGTTTTGGTAGACGTGGCCCCGCGGCGCGTTGATCAACTGAGGGTTCGTAAAGTCCTTATGCAGGTCAAGATCAAGACTGCACAGGAGCCGCGCGCCGGACACCTGTGCAAGAGCTATCACGTGAGGGTCATCTGAAACGCATCGAGGAGCGACTGCGCGCATCCTCGCGTCAACCTGAGCGTCCGGAACAGCCTTTGCGCGGCCTGCTTGGTCAAGCTGTCTGACCATCCGCTTGACCTTCTCCGAGCGAAAATACTCGCGACGCAAACCGCCGCCGTAATAAAGACAACAAGTCGAATCCAGCACCGCATTCTTCAGCGGCAAGAGGCCAGGGACGGCCCCGCAGAAAAAATCGGAAGCAAGATTGTTATCTACAATTAAACACATGAATTAGGCAACGCGGCTTAGCAGGTTCATCTCCTCCTCCAAGAAAAATGTCCGGTAGGTTTTCGGTGAATTCAAAATGTTGCCTGACTCGTCGAGATGAAGGTGATGAACGCCGGTCTCAAGGCGCGCCTTTTCGAGAAACACAATAACCACGGAATCAGGAGACAATTTCTTCGCCGCAACTTCCTGCCTGATTCGGTCGATGATGTAGTCGCTGTGTGTTTCCACCACAAACTGGCGTCTGCCATCTCGAACCATATCAACCAGGAAACTCCCCAAGGCGGCTTGCGCTTTTGGATGCAAATGAACTTCCGGCTGTTGCACGAGCAACCGCGTCGAAGGAGCGGCCAAGAGGCTCTCAACCACAATTGGAAGCGATTGACTGACGCCGTACCCCACATCGAGGATGTTGGTTGCCGGACCGGCTATGCCAACCTTGATTTCAAAGGGATCGCCCTGGTGAGGACCAAGAATCGGAGCCTTGATTTCCTTGAAGAGTCCCGATTGTTCCCCGAATTTCCTGAGTGCGGCGGAAACCTGGCCGCGCGTCTTGGCCTCCTTGTCGTTCAATAGCTTCGCCAAGATGTAGGGGACATGATCGCCCCCAGGTTCATAGCCGACGCTACTGCGATCATACACGCGTCTTGGCTTTGAACGAATTGGCGCGATCGAACGAGTCGCCGGGACGAATCGCGAAACGCCCCGTGTCAAACGAAAGAGCTCATCTGGCTGAAACGGCATCTCGGGCTTCCCCCGCAACGCCCGAAACAAGAAGTGAGGCAGGGTCTCCGCAATTGAGACCGCCGAAGGGTCAACGTCGCTGGCAAGCTGTATCTGCCGCTTGACCTCTCCGGGCTTTTCCTCCAGAGGCAGCAACTCTGGCGAGGACTGGTCGGGCTTCGACCGTAGCGTGCCGGTCATCCTGCCGCCGTCAAATTGAAGATCAGCCTCGAAACGGTTTGTCTCGAGTTTCAAGCGTGAAAGCACAATGTCGCCTCTTGCCTCTTTGTAGGTTGCCAAAACTTCGGCCTTCTCGGGATCGCGGCGGAAGCCAACGGAGAATGATTTCGCTCTGCCGAACTTTCCTCCCTTGTATGTTGCCACAGTTCGATAGGTTCCGAGGTCGTAAGGCTCTTTGTTCAGTGAGAGCTTTCCGGGGAAGACCGTTTTGTCGGAGAGCGCAGCCAAAACGGCAAGCAGCGTTGACTTGCCGGAACTGTTCTCTCCGACAAGCAAAGTCAAAGGCTTCAGATCAACCGTGTGTCTGCCAGCGAAAGACCGAATATTCTCGACGATCAATCTCATTAGGTCCATCCTGGCGGACAAGGGGGAGGGTTTCAAGGGGAAAGCGTTCCCATGAGTTGCGCTTATGGGCTGAACGCCGGCACTTTGGGCATGGAATCTGGCCTTGGTTGTTCGCAAGTCCGGTCACCCGAATCATCAGGTTGCCCCCTCAGGAACTCCCAGCCGATGTGCTCCTGGGCGAGGCGCTTGCCGCGCGCAAACAAGCGGCGCGCAGGCTCGGCGAGTTCGCCGAGCCAGTCCGCGCAGGATTGGCCGGCGGGTCCGCCCTCCCAGTCGGTCTCTTTGCCGCGGCCAAGAGCCAGGAGTTGACGGTAACTCCAGAGATGGGGCTGGACCGGCGGCAAGCCGCGCGCTTGCGCGTCGGCGGACGCTTGGAAGGGGATTTGAACGCCGGGCGGGTCAATATCGCCGAAATAAACTACGGGCCGCTGCCCGCCCAGCTCGGTGAAGATGTCGGCGAGGTAGTGGATGCACGCCGCCGATTGGGAGCCTTTGCCATAAACGACCGCGCTGAACAAGCCGCGTTGGGCATTCCAGCGGCAGTAGGAATGCCAGGTCGCGGCGTTTTCGATGATGAGCAGGGGCCGGGCCGCCGCGCCGGGCGGACCGCGCCGCCAGCCCAGCGGTTCGCCGATGAGTTCACAGCGAAGCTGGCCGAGCGTCAGGCGATCTGAACGGAACAGCGTCGTGACCAGCAACGCATCAAGCCGCTTTTCGTCCCCGAAAATCTGAAGTGAGCGCTCCTTGACGGGCACCACGGGTTTGGCCTGGCCTCCGCAAAGAAAGAATTCGTTCAATCGAAGCAGGTCTTCTGCCGCTACGCCCACGCGCGATTCCCTTAGGAAACCCAATTCCCCGGCCCAGTCTGTTCCGCTCAAATCCGGCCCTGCCTCCTCCTGTCCGGTTGGATCGCCGAACAGTGCGGCGAGGCGCAGTTCTGCGGCCAGGGGGATGAGGATTCGCGAGATGAGGCGGGGCCGGTACTTTACGGGCCGCAGTTCGACCAGGCCGGAGTCGGCCAACAAACGCGCATCCCGGTCGGCCTCGCGTCTTTGCTCGGCAGAGAGCAGGCCTGAGTCCTGGAGCAAACGGTCCCAGTCACGGGAAAAGGGGCGTTGCGATTCACCGAGCTTTGCGCCGCGGGCAGCCCACCATTGGTCGTGGAGTTCCTTGAGGACCGGGAGGGCGCGCCAGCGGGGGTCAAGGGGGGTCATCGCAGGGCTTCCATGACCTGGTCGGGCGGCAGGATGATGGGGATGTTGTCCACCCGCGTCACGTAGCCGTCAGGACCGCGTTGCTCCTCCTTGCGGCAGACGACAACGGTGTCAGCATAAGGCGCCATCACGCCAAGGCGGTCTATCGGGAAGGCCATGACAAGCTGGAGCTGGAAGTTCCGCGCCAGGTCCAGGCAGTCCTCGACGCCATCTCCGGAGAGTTTGGAGAAGGCCTCGTCCATCACGACTAGGCCCAAGTGCTGCGAGCGGCTCGAACCAAGGTCATAGACACGGCGGAAGGCAGCGAGCATCGAGATGAAGAACGGGGCCTGGTTCTCGCCCCCGCTCAAGCTGCGTCCGCTGCGCCCCAACGAAATGGCCGGCGCCTCAGGCTGCTCCGCGTTCACCATCTCCAGGTCATAGCGATGATAATAGCGATAGTCCAGGAGGCGCCGCGCTTTCTCGTCAGCCTTTTCAGCGGCCTCGACGGCGGCCATCAACTCGCGCTTGGCGCACTCGATCTCGTCGGACTTGATGCCCTGCACCAGCGGGTCGGTGGGGGCCAACCCCGTGTCGAGCAGGCGCCAGAGGGCGGCAAACGCGGAATCGCGGCGCTGGCTGATGCGATAGATATGATGCCCCACGCGGCGGTCGAGATACTGGCGAAGCTGCCGGATGGTGCGGTCGGCGTCCTGGAGCTTTTCGTTGAGGCGATCCAGCACGCCTTCCTGCAAGCGCCGCTCCCAATCCCGCCGCCGCTCAGCCGCCAGGGACCGGGATCTCTCCAGTTCGACCGTCTCGAGGAGTTTGAGCCGGGCCGTCCAGGCGTCGTTGTTTTCATCGTCCGGCGGGAAATCCGAGCCTGTTTGGTATTCCGGGTGGCGGACATTGCCCTGGGCATCGCGGGCAGTGGCCAGGGCGAGACGTTCGTTGTTGCGGGAGTTCCGGGCCTTGGCAACGGCATCGCGGGCTTGGGCCTCGAACTGGAACACTTTCTCGAACCGCTCTTCCCACTTTGCGGATTCCTCGAGGAGGCTTTGCAGGCGGTCGTCCAGGTCGCGGTCGAGGATGCCTTGGGGCAGCCGCGCCCGGCTCTCGTTGACGGTCAACTCAGCCTGCTCGAGGGCCTCTTGTGCCGAAACAATGCCGTCCTCGTGCGGCTGGGCGCGCGCGTTGAAGGTGGTCTGGCGATCTTTGAAAATCGCGACCTCTCCGTCCAGTTGCTCTTTGCGCTTCTCCTGCACGGCCAGTTTTGCGAGCCGGGCCTCGCGCTCGGGGGTCGTCAGGAGTTGTATCGTTTCACAGACCACGCCAAACTCCTTCTGGAGCCTGGGCAAGCGCGGCAGTTCTGCCGAGCGGTCCGGCAGGGCGGCGTCGCTCAGACCGGCTTTTTGACCGGAATCAAGCCACGCATGGACATCGTCCAGGCGTTGCCTGGCGGCGTCTCGCTGGGCCCGGCTTTCCACTTGCTCGCGCTCGCGGGCTTGGCGCATCCGTTCGATTCCCTCCCGGCCCAGGGTCAGGGGCACCTCGCCTGCCGGCTTGAGCCGGCTGCGGGTAGGGACCTGCTTGGAAATCCCTTCGGGGGTGATGGCCTGGTCCGCTTCGCAGCTATCCAATTCGACGGCTGTTTCCACGCAGAGAACCTCGCCGAGCAAATGGTGGACAAAGGCGCGGGCAACGTCGTGGGCGACTTCGACTTTTGCGGCCAGCGAATTCCCGCGAACCGCCTTTGCCAACCTGGGCGAGGCGGCTTCGGAGGGGTTGACCAAGGATTCCGGGTCCCGGCCCGGCGCCGTGTGTCGAAGGACCTCCAGGGCCGCCGGGTAGTCGCTCTTTGAGACGACAATGGCCCAGCGATTCCGGCCCAGAGACAATTCAAGGGCCGGCCACCAGCGTTCGGCCTGGGGCTTGACCTCGATGAGCCGGCCCAGTTGCGCGGCCCGTCCATCGAGTTTGGCTTGGATGGCATCGAAGACCGGGAAAGACCCAGGCATCCGCTTCTGGCCGAGCGAATCGAGGTCGGCGGCGAGTTGGCGAAGGCGTTTTTCGGCGGCCTCCAGTTCAGCCCGAAGCGGCGCGAGCAAGGAGTCTACAGCGCGGAAAAGCTCGTGGAAACGCGAGGCCAGCTTTTGAAGCGCATCCAGCCGGACTTCATCGGCGCCGCTTTGCAAGGAATCCAGAAGAACCGAATCGACGAGCATCGCCTCAGAGAGGCCGGCCAGCTTGAGCGCAGTCGCGTGGCGCAGCCATTGCGCCCAACGGTAGTGCCGGTCCGCCAGCCGCTGATGCATGGACCGGGCCGCCTCGCGCAGCAACCCGATTTCCTCCTGCAACTCCTCTTTGCGGCGGTTCAGGTCGTCGAGTTTGACCTGGTCCGGGTCACGTGAGGCCTCAAGCCGCACCGCCTCAATAATCTTGCGGACTTGTTCGAGTTCCTTGACTGCGGCGTCGAGGGCCGCCTGGTCCTCTGCATATTCGGCCTTGAGACGCGTTAGCGCCTCCCGGTGCCTTTCCAAACGCTCGGAAGCCTGGGCGCAGGCCAGGGCGTTTCGGAGGTGGGCCTGGATGAGTTCCTCGAGACGAGCGTCCTGGAGGGCGGCATGATGGGCGCAAATGCGGCGCAGGAAGGCCGCCTCGTCTTCCTGCTTTTGAAGGCGCGACTCGGTGTCGCGGTAGGCATCCTGGGCGGCTTTGACGTCGCGCACATCCAAAGGGCTTTCCTCGAGGATGAAGCGGCGGATAAAGTCCTCCATGCTCTCCTCCGGCTCGAAGGCTATGGCCTTGGCCAGGGTCTTCTGGAACGGCTCGAGGTCAAAATAGAGGTGCCGTGGCGTTGCCATTTCGGCCAGGTAATCGACTTGCCGGCTGAAGAGGCACTTCTGGCCCGAACCGATTTCATACTCGCGCCGCACCCAAGTGCGGAAGGCGTCATCGTCCATCATCTTCCCGGCAGGGGCGAGGGCGTTCCACTCCAGGCGGGCCGGGATGAGAAAATAGGTGCGTTTGGGTTCGGCGGTGGGGCTGCTGTATTCGAGACGCAGTCCCCAGGTTTCCCGGCGCGGCTCGGTTTTGCCCTGCTCCGCCGGCCAGGTACACTCCAGGCCGATGAGGGAAACGCCGCTCGGGCGCGTGTAATGAGGCTCGCCATCGCGCACGGTATTGGTGTCACATAGGCAGTAGCTCACCAGCGAACGGCTGCGGGCGTTGCCCGCTGCGGCCCGATTCGGCCGCCAATGCTCGCCCAGAAGCACATACTGCATTAGGTCGAGCAGGGCAGTCTTGCCGGTGCCGAATGCGCCTGCGATGAGTGTGTGGTTGGAGATGTCCAGGATTTGCCTGAAGCCGTACCAGTTGACGGCCAGGATGCGGCTGATTGAGATGTGCTGCTGGCTCACGCTTCCTCCTCCGGTTCCTCCTCGACTCGCGGGGCTGCATAAAGCTCGGCCTGCCGTTGCCATGCCTCAGCGTTCTCGAACGGGATCACCCGCTGCAACGTTGGCAGGATTTCCACCGGCGATTCTCCGAAGCGTTGAGCGTCCTCGTGCCTGCGGAAGCGGATAAGCCGGCGGCTGCGCAAGCGCGCCAGCAACCGTTCGAGGTGCGATTCGGTTGGCGGCTCGATGTGCTCGAAATAGAGTTTCAATCTCGCGAAGACCTCGTTGGCCGAGACGATGACTGTTTCGACCGGACGCTCCAGGCGCTCGTCGTAGTAGATTCGCCACAGCGCCAGGACCAGCAAGGTCTCATCCTTGGTAAAGCGGGCGGTCAACCCGCATTCGCCGGGGACGGGGCGGGCCTGAAAGATGGGCTTGTCCGGGTCGGCCACAAGATCGAGGTTGAGCGGGGCGAGGTATTCGGCCAACTCCTTCTGATAATCGCGGGCGGTCAGATAAAGTTGCCGGGCGCTCCCTTCGTCGCCGAAGAGGACGCCGGTGGAAAGCAATTCCGCCAGCACCTCCCGCAGCGCAGAGCGGTCCTCCTGGCGGATGTGCTGCCAAAACGATGGCCAGGGCAAGTTCATGCAGTGCGTTCGATAGTCAGCCGCTCGATGCGCCGTCCGCCCAGGCGGTCGAGAGGGATCTTATCAGGCTCCAGCCCGTGCGCGCCGCGTTGCGTGTCGACCCGCCATTTCAACGGCTTGTGCGGTGTCGAGCCGGCGGCCCGTTCGAACGCCAGCACGGCCAGCAGTTCGAGCAAATCATCCTCGTTGTGCAACCGCATCTCGGCCGTCGAAAGGCGCGCGCCTATGGCAGGCAGGTGTGTTTCGATGAACCGCCCAGCCCGCTGCGGCGTGATAGCGTAGAGATTGCGGCGGCGGATGAGTTCCTGCGTGTCCAGCGCGTCGGGGGCATTCGGGACTTGAGCGATGGAGAGATCGACCGCGGGGTGAGCGCGGCGGGGACGGTAGAGCGAGTCACTGCCAAAGCGGAGCGCGACTTCCACGCTGAGCAGCGGCAGGCCACGCTCGCTGGCCAGGTCGGCAAAAGCCCGGCCGGTGTGCCGGGAGTCGACGGACTGCATATAGGCCTTGACCTGCTCCGGCCTGCGGCCGCGAATCTCGGTTTGGTAGAAATAGCGTTGCTTAGAGAGCTTGCTGAAATCGGCCATGCGGCCGTCAATGATGCGCTGCTTGGCGGGGATGGCGGCCAACCCGCGCTCCAAGTCGTTCAGGAACCGCTCGGCCTGGATGTAGGCCTCGGGCTGGGAAAGTTGGCGATGGGCCATAAGCCCCTCGGCCAGGCGCTGTTTGGCGAAGGGATTGGCCAGGGCATCCTGCACGACCGCTCGGGCCTGCTGCAAGCGGGGCGCCAAACCGCCCTGTTGGAGGGCATCGTAGCAGACCATGTGTTCCCCGGCGTGGAAATCAACCAGAAAACGGTTGAGGGTTTCCGAGGCCGACTCGCTGACGCGCTGCCTCTGCTCGTGGCGAAGGATGAGCGTCTCCACCGCGTGCATTTGCTCGGTCGCCCGCTCGACACGGTCCAGAAGCTCTTTGACGATCTGCCGGTACTCCTCGGCGCAGAACGGTGTTGGGTCCAGCGCGCCCGGGGCGAGCAAAGTGGAACATATCGAGCGCAGGGTGGCGGCAAAGTCCTTGAGATCGGACTCCTCATCCGTTGCCAATTCGCGGAGCAGGCGCAGCAGGCGGCGCAACTGGGGCGTGAGCAAGACCCACCGTTCATCCAGGCTGACGTGCCGTTCCTGGACCCATCCAGCTTCCAGAAGCTTGTTGAAAAGCTGCCCGGCCCGCTGGCGCAGGTCCGTTAGTGCGGCGCCCTCATCGTCGCCAAGTTGGACCTGCGGATGGGCGGCCAGCACTTCACGAATCAGCGCCTGCGCGTCGGCATGGGAAACCTGGCCGCCTTCGTCAGCGCTTTGCGCCAGCCGGTCCGCGCAATCGATATAAACGGGCGCCGAAGGCCGGGCCAAAGGCCGGAAGAAACCGGAGGGAACAACCCCGGCCAAACGCTCGCTCAATAGGCTTTTAGCCGTCACCTTTCGCGTCCGGCTCGCACAGCGTCCTCAACGCGCTGGATGTCGTGCTCTGTCTCCGACCTGGCGTAGCCACCGGCAAAGGCCCGGTCGAATTGTCTAATCTCTTCCGCCAGTTCAGCGGCTTCCATGCGGCGGAGGGCCTCGCGAACGACCTCACTTGCGTCCTGATACCGCCCGCCCCGGATCGTTCGCTCGACGTACCGGCTCAACTCGCCCGGCAATGTTACCTGGATCGTCTTGGCCGCCATGCTCTGCCATGTTAAACTGCCGGGGCCGCGTGTCAATCGGTGCCTAATGAGCCGCGGCCATGGCTTTGACCTTGGCCAGGATGGCGTTGGCATCGATGGCGTATTTGGCGAGGAGTTCTTCGGGCTTGCCGGAACGGGGCAACTCGAAGACGGCGAGTTTATGAACTTTGACGCCCTCGAGGCTGAGTTCACCGGCCACGGCGTCGCCCAGGCCGCCTTCGGGATAATGGTCCTCGACGGTCAGGACAAGGTTATTGGTCTTCTGCGCGGCGCTCTTGATGATCTCCCGGGCCAGCGGTTTGATGCTGTAGGCATCGATGACCGTGATGCCGATGCCCTCGTTTTTCAGGAGGTCGGCCGCCTTGAGGGCTTCAAACAAAGTGACCCCGGCGGCGACTACCGTGACACGGTCCCCCGGGGCCTGGCGGAGGACCTTCGCGCCGCCAATCGGGAAGGGCTCGTCGTTGTTGTAGATGACGGGGGTTTTGGGCCGGGAAGTGCGGAGGAAGCAAATTCCTTTGTGCATGGCCATCTGTTCGGTCAACCTCTCGGCAGCGACCGCATCGCTCGGGTAAAGGACGACGCTGCCCTCGACCGCCCGCATCATGGCCAGGTCTTCCAGGCCCATCTGGGAGGGGCCGTCCTCGCCGATGCTGACGCCCACATGAGAGCCGGCCAGCTTGATGTTGGCGGTGGAAATGCCGGCGATGCGGATTTGGTCAAAGGCGCGGGTGAAGAAAGCGGCAAAGGTGGAGACAAAGGGCACTTTGCCGCGAGTGCTCAAGCCGGTGGCCACCCCGACCATGTTCTGTTCCGCGATGAAGCACTCGATGGAACGGTTGGGGAATCTCTTGAAAAACTTATCCGAGTAGGTGGAGTTCTTCGTGTCGCCGTCCAGGGCGATGATGCGCTGGTCCACTTCGCCCATGCGCACCAGGGCGTTGCCGAAGGCTTCCCGCGAAGCGACTTTGTCGCCCAGTTGGTAGGCAGGGGCAGAGTAGCCCCCGGGCGGGTCGTTCTTGGGCTGGGGTAGCGGGGTGGGAGCAAGGATGGGGTGGCCGATGCCGGACCTGGCCGTGGGCCGCAGCTCGGCGAAGGCGCGGGCCGCCTCTTCCTGGGAAAGGGCTTTGCCATGCCAGCCCTCTTTGTCCTGAAGGAAGGAGACGCCAGCCCCCTTGAGGGTCTTGGCGAGGATGACCAGCGGCTGGGAGCCTAAGCCGACGGCGCTAAGTACTTCGAGGATCTCCTCGATATCGTGGCCATCGATTTCCTCCGTGCGCCAGCCGAAGGCCTCAAAGCGTCTTTTGTACGTGCGGAGGTCGTGGCCCAGGGCGGTCGCTTGGCTCTGGCCCAGACGGTTGATGTCCACGACGGCGATCAGGTTGTTCAGTTCGTGATGGCCGGCCAGCGAAGCGGCCTCCCAGACCGACCCTTCGGCGCATTCGCCATCGCCGAGCAGGACGTAGGTGCGGTAGTCCAGGCGGTCCAACCGGGCGCACAGGGCCATGCCCACCCCGACGCTCAGCCCCTGGCCCAGGGAGCCGGTCGCAACGTCCACAAAGGGCAGCCGGGGCGTGGGATGACCCTCGAGGTCCGAGCCGAGCTGGCGGAGCTTAACAAGGTCGTCCACAGGGAAAAGACCGGTCTCGGCCCAAGCCGCGTAAAGCAGCGGCGCGGCATGCCCTTTCGAGAGAATAAAACGGTCGTTGTTGTAGTAGTGCGGGTCTTTGGGGTTGTACCGCATGTGCCCGAAGAACAGCGCCGCTACCAGGTCCGCCGCCGAGCAGCACGAGGTCGGATGCCCGCTGCCCGCCGCAGTTGTTGCCGCAATCGAATCAATCCGCAACTGGTTGGCGACGCCCTTGAAAAACTCAATGTCAATATCATTCATGGATGAAGCAAACTCTATGGCGGAAAATCCAAAAGGAAAGCAGTAATTTCATAATCATCGCCAAATTCCAGGACAGGCCGGCTTGTTTTTTAGGCAATCCGCGCTAGCGTTGTTTGCGCTGGACGATGCAAACGGTTTATTTTGACTACAATGCCACCACGCCTCTCGACGGTGAAGTTCGCGCTGCCATGCTGCCTTTTTTAGGCGAGGTCTGGGGCAACCCGTCAAGCGTCCATCAGGTCGGTCGCCAAGCCCGCTCGCTTCTGGATGACGCGCGCGAGCGGGCAGCGCGGATCCTCGGCTGCAGAGCCACCGAGGTGGTCTTCACGAGCGGTGGCACTGAAAGCGTTAACCTCGCAGTGTGCGGAACCGCCCGTTTGCTCCGCCCAAACGGCCGTCACATCGTTACCTCCGCGATCGAGCATCACGCTGTGCTCCATTCTTGCGATTACCTGGCCAGGAAGGAGGGTTTTGAGGTGACCCGGCTGCCCGTTGACACCCAGGGATTGGTCTCGCCTGACGCCCTCAAGAACGCCCTGCGCCCGGATACCATCCTCGTCTCCATTATGGCTGCAAATAACGAGGTCGGCGCGGTACAGCCCGTAGGCGAATTAGGCGCCATCTGCCGCGAGCACGGAGTCAAGTTTCATACCGATGCCGTTCAATGGCTGGGCAAGGAGCCGTTCACGGGCGTTGAGCAGTTCAACGCGGATTTGGTCTCTGTCTGCGCTCATAAAATTCACGGTCCCAAAGGCGCGGGTGCTCTTTTTGTCAAGTCACCTTTGCTGCCTGACCCGCTCTTGTTCGGTGGCAGCCACGAGAATGAGCGGCGCGCCGGAACGGAGAATTTAGCCGGTATTATTGGCCTGGTGGAAGCTCTCGAACGGTTTGTTCGTGAACCTGTCTTCCCAAAGGCACTGCTCCTGAGCTTGACAGACCGTCTCTTAAGCCTCCTGGACCGTCTGGAAGGCGTGCATCAAGTCGGACCACGCCGCCAACGGCTTGTAAACACCCTTTCTTTTGTCGTCGAGGGGGCTGATAATGTCGTCTTGCTGGCGGGCCTGGATTTAGAAGGGGTCTGCGCTTCAAGCGGCTCAGCTTGCTCCGCCGGCTCACCGGAGCCTTCTCATGTTATTCGAGCCATTGGGCTTGGGGAACGCCTGGCACATTCCCTGGTCCGTTTTTCCCTTGGCCGCGAGTCCACGCTCGCTGAGGTCGAGCGTGTAGAGGCAGTGCTGCCGGAGGTTATCCGCCGCGCACAACGCCGGGGCCTCCATTTAACGCCGGGCGTTTCGAGCGAATAGCTTGAGGATTTCCGGTGAATGAGTGGCCAACGCCGTGAACAAGTTGAGGTTGCCGCCGGTTCTTCACCGCCTTCCACTAGCCGGACAGGGATTTCTTTTTGCGCAAAAAGCCCATGAAACCTTGACACCGTGAGTTCTTTGCCTTATTCACAGCCATTAATACGGATAGCGTTTTAGACTAAAACAGAGATATATTAAGCACGCATGAATCTGACCATCTCAAAGGAGCAAATCATCAATGGGCTGCAAGCAGTCCAGAACGTGGTCAGCACCCGCACTACCCTTCCGATTCTGTCCAACGTCCTGCTGCGGGCTGAGAATGACCGTTTGGAGTTCACCGCCACGGACCTGGACGTTACCATCTCCTGCGCCGTCGAAGCCAAGGTCAAGAAACCAGGCGCCTCAACGGTCCCGGTCAAGAAGTTGTTCGGGATTGCCCGTGAATTGACTAACCTTGACCTGGACCTGGACGTAGATGAGAAAAACAACTGCAGCATTCTTTCCGGCGCCTCCTTTTACAAAATCAACGGTTTAAGCGCGGAAGAATTTCCACCGTTGCCCCAGTTCAAAGACGACAAAAAGGTTGTTCTGCCGCAGGAAACCGTCAAAGGCATGATGAAGAAAACTTCATTTGCCATGTCGACCGACGAGTCGCGCTATGTGCTCAACGGCATCTTCATCAGCCTCAAAGATCATAAGATGACGATGGTCGCCACGGACGGACGGCGCTTGGCGCTGGTAGATGAAGAAGTGGATATTTCGGAGAACAGCCAAGGCGAGTTCATCGTGCCGGCCAAGACGGTTAATGAACTCAACCGCTTGCTGCAAGATAAAGGCGAGGTTGAGATCCGATACGCTGAAAATCAGGCATCATTTACCCTCAAGGATGAAAAGGGTGGCACCGTGCTTATCGTCACCAAGCTGATCGAGGGCAATTATCCGAACTACCGCCAGGTCATCCCTGGTGAGGCCAAGGAGCGCATCGCACTGGCCCGGGAGGAGTTTTTACACGCCCTGCGGCGCGCTGAGATCATGACGAGCGAGAAGTCCAATTCAGTTCGCCTGACCTTTGAGAAAAACAAACTCGAGATCACAGCTAACTCGCCGGACGTGGGCGAGGCAAAAGAAACGCTCACGATCAATTACAAAGGGGTGGACTTGGCCATCGCGTTTAATCCAAGGTACGTCATCGACCCGCTGGTCGCCTTAAGCAACGATGAGGTTTTCATAGAACTGATTGATGAGCTAAGCCCTGGCGTCCTGAAAATCAATGGCCCATTCCTGTATGTTGTAATGCCCATGCGGCTAGGGTAAGAATGGGCCCGTGGGCAGCGCGCTTGTGCGGCTCGATAAGTTGTTGCGCCTCATGGCCTTCGATTCCTTTGCTGAGTTTTTAGGCAGGCTTGAAAAGGCAGGGGAGCTTATCCGCATCTCCCAACCCGTAGCTACAGAGTTAGAGATTACCGAGTTGGCAGACCGGGAGATGAAAAAGCCGGGCGGCGGCGGAGCCTTGCTCATCGAAAAACCTCTGGTCAACGGCCAAGTCTCGCCGTTTCCCGTTGCCATCAACACTTTTGGCTCGCATCTGCGGATGGCATCGAGTCTCGGGGCTGAATCGGTCGAATCGGTCGCTGCGGAACTTGGCTCGCTCATGAAGGCCCAACCCCCGGCCAGCTTCAGAGAGGCCATTCGACTCCTGGGCACGGCCCTGGACTTGCGTCACGCCAAGCCCAAGCGCGTCAAAGGGGGTCCGTGCAAAGATGTGGTCCACAGGTTCGATCCTCCGCCTACTCGAGTCGAACCCTGGCCGCCTGCGCCCGATTGGAGGACGCTCGAGCCACCCGGGATTTCGGCTTCCCCCACCCTCATGGAACTTCCGATTCTTAAATGCTGGCCAATGGATGCGGGGCGGTTTGTCACTCTGCCCTGTGTCGTCACGCGCGACCCGGATACCGGGGCGCGTAATGTGGGCATGTACCGGATGCAGGTTTACGACGAGTGGACTACCGGGATGCATTGGCAATTGCAGAAGGTCGGGGCGCGCCATGGGCGGCGTTATTATGAGACCGGCGGGCGCATGCCTGTGGCTGTGTTCCTGGGCGGGGACCCAGCCCTGACGTTCTGCGCCACGGCGCCGTTGCCTGACGGCCTGGATGAGTTTGTCCTGGCGGGCTACCTTCGCAGGAAATCGGTTGAACTGGTCAAATGCGAGACCAACGACCTCGAGGTGCCGGCCAACGCCGATCTTGTCCTCGAAGGCTACGTGGATACCCTGGAACCGTTGCGCGACGAAGGGCCCTTCGGCGATCACACCGGCTATTATTCGCTGCCGGAGCCTTACCCGGTATTTCATCTCACGGCCATTACTCACCGCAAAGAGGCCATCTATCCGGCGACCATTGTTGGCATGCCGCCAATGGAGGATTTCTACCTGGGCACGGCGTCGGTAAAGCTGTTCCTGCCGATCCTCAAGCTGAACTTTCCGGAGCTCGTTGACCTGGCGCTGCCGGCTGAAGGGGTGTTCCATAACCTGGTCTTCGTCAGCATCCGCAAGACTTTCCCGATGCAGGCCTACAAGATCATGCATGGTCTTTGGGGCATGGGCCAGATGATGTTCACCAAGTATATTGTCGTTGTGGACGAGGAGGTGGATGTTCACAACACCAGCGAGGTGCTGTTCCGTCTGTGCGCCTGCACCGATCCGCAGCGCGATGCGATTTTTACCCGGGGCCCAGCCGACGTGCTCGACCACGCCACCACCGACTTGGCCGTAGGGACCAAAATGGGTATCGATGCCACCCGCAAGCTCCCGGGCGAAGGCTTCAAACGCCCCTGGCCGCCCCTAATCAAAATGGACCCCGGCGTGAAGGCGAAAATAGAGAATTGGCTCACCGGCCTGGAATGACGGGGGATAGGTCCCTGGCGCCGTGCAACAGCCGAATGGTCGTCGGACCAACGGGCGAATCGCGTCCATCCTGAGACGGCCAGGCGGTCAGGATTGGCCTCTGCGCCGCGGATAGCCACTAATGCTTCAGCAACTCAGCCACGTCCACGGCGGCATCCGGGAAGGCAAGCGGCCGGGCCTTTTCACCGCGGCGCAGCAGTGCTGTCGAGGCGTAGCCGTCCAAATAGGGCTCGCGGTAAACCTCGATGCATTCGTCCTCGACATTGACAATCCAGCCTTCCGAAATGCCGGCGCGTCCGTACGCGGGAAGTTTCGTGCCGCGGTCGTAAGCGAGGGAGCTCGCAGCGATCTCGATCAACAAGAGAACATCCTCGGGGCGAGCGTGCTGGATGGTGTAGTCGTCTGCCGCGGGCTTGAGCAGCATCAGGTCCGGCTGCGGTTCCGAGTATTCGTCCAGATGCACCGGGTTTTGCACAGTCATCAGGAATCTCCCTGTCGAGAGACGGGCGAACAGGCGCAGCAACCGATTGACAACACCTCCATGCAGCGGACCGATGGGTGACGTATCAATAATCTCTCCATCCAGGAGTTCAACCCGGGCATCAGGCCGAAGGACGCCCGTCTCGGCCATCCGGTAGTACTCCTCGACGCTGAACCGATGTTTAGTGGCAAGCTGCATTTAACCAGGAAGAATTATCGTTTCAACAGCTCCGCCACGTCCACGGCGGCATCCGGGAAGGCCAGCGGGCGCGCCTTTTCGCCGGGGCGCAGGCGCGTTGTCGAGGCGTAGCCGGCCAGGTGGGGTTCGCGGTAAACCTCGATGCATTCGTCCTCGATGTTGACAATCCAGACTTCAGAAATGCCTGCGCGTCCGTAGGCCGGGAGTTTCGTGCCGCGGTCGTAGGCGAGCGAGCTGGCAGCGACCTCGATCAACAAAAGAACATCCTCGGGGCCAGGGTGCCGGGTGCCATAGTCGTCCGGCGCGGGTTTGAGCAGCATCAGGTCCGCCTGCGGTTCGGAATAATCGTCCAGATGCATGGGATCCTGAACCGCCACCAGCCAACGGCCTCTGGCGATCTGAACAAAGAACTGATTCAGACGCCTGGTGACAGCGCCGTGAGGAGGACCGATGGGTGACATATCAATAATCTCTCCATCCAGGAGTTCAACCCGGGCATCGGGCCGGAGGACGCCCGTCTCGGCCATCCGGTAGTACTCCTCGACGCTGAACCGATGTTTAGTGGCAAGCTGCATGCGACAAGGGAAGGTTATCGAATCATCCCGGCATCTGCAACTCGAGCTTGGCGGCCACCTGGGCTACGTCCTTGTCGCCACGGCCCGAGAGATTGACAATGACCAGATGATCCTTGGGCAGTTTGGGCGCGCGTTCGATGGTTTCGGCGATTGCATGGGCGGATTCGAGTGCCGGGATAATGCCTTCCAGGCGCGCCAGCTTGCTAAACGCGGCCAACGCCCGCTCGTCGGTGGCGTAGGTGTACTCGACTCGCCGTTGGTCCCGCAGCCAGGCGTGCTCCGGGCCGACGGCGGCGTAGTCCAGACCCGCCGAGACGCTGTGCGTAAGCTGGACCTGGCCGAACTCATCCTGCAAGAGGAATGAGCGGGCGCCCTGCAGGACGCCCAGGGACCCGCCCTGAAAACGCGCGGCGTGTTTGCCGCTGGCGATGCCTTCACCTCCCGCCTCGACCCCGACCATCTTGACCGGGGCGTCCCCGAGGAAAGGATAGAACAGGCCCATGGCATTGGAGCCGCCGCCCACGCAGGCAATCAGCGTGCCGGGGAGGCGTCCTTCCTTTTCGAGTATCTGGCGGCGAGCCTCGTCTCCGATCACCCGCTGGAAATTCCGCACCATGAGCGGATAGGGATGCGCGCCATAGACCGTGCCCAGGATGTAGTGAGTGGTGCGCACGTGGGTGACCCAATCCCGCATCGCCTCGTTGATGGCTTCCTTGAGGGTCTGTTGGCCCGCTTTGACCGGCACGACCTCCGCGCCAAGCATCTTCATCCGAAACACATTCAGGGCCTGCCGCTCGCAGTCCACCGCCCCCATATAGACCACGCACTCCAGGCCGAACATGGCCGCCACGGTGGCTGTGGCCACCCCATGCTGCCCGGCCCCCGTCTCCGCAATAATGCGCGTCTTGCCCATCCGGCGGGCCAGCAGGACTTGGCCAATGCAGTTGTTGATCTTGTGCGCGCCCGTGTGCAGCAGGTCTTCGCGCTTGAGATAAATCCTGGCCCCGCCCAGTTCGCGCGTGAGCCGCTCGGCAAAGTAAAGCGGCGTGGGCCGCCCGCAAAACTCCTTCAGGTAATAGTCCAACTCGCGCTGGAAGGAGGCATCCTGCCGGGCGCGCAGGTACTCTTCCTCCAATTCCTGCAATGGGTGCATCAGGGTCTCGGGCACATAACGTCCGCCGTATGGCCCAAAATGGCCCCGCGCGTCCGGCGCCCTTTCCTTTTCCGCGGCTGGCATGCTCATCGCCCGCACCATAGCCTTTAGCGGCCATTTCGTCGAGGACGCGTTGGGCTTGGTGGTCCATTTCATAAATACGCTGACGTAGGCGGCGACGAAGGTTCGGAGTCGGGGAATTTCGGCGGCGCTCGGAGATTTGGCTCCAGGCTCCGGGTGTGCCTCCAAACGCACAGTTCCCAACCCGGGCCGATGGGTGTAGGAAAAGGGTGTAGTCCTATGAAACCGTCTGTTGAGGTCCTCGTTCCGTCAGCCCAATCCCTGCGTCCCTGCGGCCCGCTAGCCCGCGGCGCCGGGCGGGCGCCGGCCTCCAATTTGAGGGCGATGTCCGCAGAACGGATTCATGGCGTCCTCAGGGGGATGGCGGGCGAAGACTGGACCCGGCTCAAGGGATTGATGCAGGAGAACATGGCCAACGCGGCAACGGACGATGATATCGACGTGCTGGAGCGAACATTCCGAAGGGGAGAACCCCTGCGCGGCCTTGCAGGCGGCACGGCATGGCGATTGGTACAGGCATTCATGGACACTCCGCCGATAATGGAGCAGGTCAGGAGGGCCAAGGAGCATGCGAGGCAAGGTGTGCGTTTCGTCCTGAGGGAGATGTCCGACGCGCTGTGGAATGAGTTCAGAGCATCGCTGCTCCAGCGCTTTGCCCAACCCGGCAAAGCCCAGGAGGTCGACGTGTTGGAGATCATCTTCAGAATCGGAGAATCCGTTACTAATGTCGAGACGGCTGCCTTGGCCCTTGCCGAGAAGGCGTCGGGCCGGCGGTTGCTCCAGCCGGAGGTGGCACGGAGAAACGCCCTGGTTAAGGGCAAGGTGCGCGGGGCCCACCGGACAGACCCGGAGGCCGCATACCAGGCGGCTAAGCAGGCAGTCGAACACGCAATGGAGACTGCCAGCCGCGCAGAGAACACGCTGGCCTGCGGGTACGTCGAGCCGAGCGTAGCCTATAAACATGCCCGCAATACCGTCTATCAAATGGTTGATTTTATCCTGGACGACCGGGAGTTGATGGCCGAGGTCGAGGCAATCCGGAGCGAGTTGCTCGAGGTCAGGCCGGTCAGCCAGGGCCAAATGAGATGGGCCTTGCACCGGATGCCCAATGGCGACAGGATGAAGGTCATCAAGTTGATCCCTCTGAACGTGATCCTGATGTTTTGCCGGGAGCAGGGCAGGGCCAACGGGCAGGAGTTGAGTCTCCGGGCAACCCGGGACCGCCGGCTGGCTTATGACTGCTTCATAAAAGGCCGAACCGACGGGGAGCTTGTGGCTGCTTACGGGTTGTCCGCCAATGGGGTGAAAAACGAGTTGGGAGTGGTTCTCCGCGCATTGTGTCAGAGGCCGCTCGCTTGTAAGTTGGCCGGCCAATATCTCGAACGGATGGCAAAAATCGAGCCGATGGAGGTTGATGAGGTCAGGCGCCGGCTCAAGCAACTGAACCCGGAACGCAGGGCCAGGATTCTCAATGGAATCCCCAACTGCGCCTGGAAGGCCAGGGATGCCTGCCACCTGCACAGACATCTGTTTCTGGATTATCTCTCCGGCGAATGGGTGCTCGGTGCCCTGGTGGATTACTACAACCTGGAAAAAGGCAATCGGGTTGCCGGGAGATTCAAATTTGAGGGGAACCTCACCACCAGGGGCGCCAATGCCGCGATGGCCGGGATGCTCCGCAAAATCTCCGATGAGCCTGAGCTGAGGCATCAACTGAGACTCTGGACCTGTGGGCAATCCATGGCCCAGGAACCCGCTGCCGAGGCGGCGATGGATGCCGAGGAACCCAGCGTGGACGATCTCATGCCGCCCGAACCCAAGTGCGGGAGGGCTTTTGGCGGGACATTATGAAGGATGACCGTTTTCCGCGGTTCTCTATCTTCTCCCGCTTGGGTAATGCTCGGTTAGATTGTGGCCACCGGAAGGGAAACCGCCCTGAGCGAGTGCAGGCCCGAGGGCGGTCTTTAGCCTTGCCACGATTACCCTTCGCCGAGTGTTCCGCGCGGCGCGTTCGCCTGTTCCACCGATGGCACGGTGCGCCCGGTGATTCCTCATTCAGTGGGAATTTTCCCGCTTCTTCAAAAGTTTGGTCATAGGGACCTCGCTTTCTAGCCGTTTGGCAAGGGCAAGATATGCCGCTTTGAGGGCGTTCGCAAGCCGAGGACGCTAGCGTGCAGGGAGCTGCTTCTTGGCCCCCGTATCCAGTTTCGCCATGCCTTTCTTTGCGTCGGTAATCTTCCCCTTCACAATCTTCAAATCCTCCTCAATAGGCAAATCCTCTGGCCTGATCTTGCTGTTCCTGATCATCTCGTTTCGCACCGAGGCACCCACTTGACGGGCGGCGTTTTCGAGTGCCCTTTGCCCCTTAACATTATGGCTCCTGATGCGCTCGGCGGTTTGCGTTACCCTAAACCAGTTCGCCGCCAATTCAGTCTTGCCCATTAAGTCATAAAGCTTTGCGTTGGCGGGGACACACTTGCGCACCTTCAAATCACTAAGACTCATGTTGTAAAGGCCCCGAAAACCCGCACTTTTGAAGAAAGCGTAATTCTCCACGCCGCCATCTTTTGCAGCGGATTCCATAGTATTCTCGCCCTCGGACAGGTCAGACCTCAGCTCGATCCGCTCCAAATCATTCAAGCTGATGCCACTCTGGATTATTGCTGCCGCAATCGTGGCAAAATAAACCTTAGCTGCCGAAACCTGGGGCTTGCCGTCATCGGCGTGGAGCGTGATCAGAAAACACGCAAATCGCGTCAGCCGGTAAGTGTGGCGGGGCTTGCCGCCCTCCAAAATGGTCTCGGGAGTAAACGCCTCATGTGTCTCGATCCCGAGCTTGGCGCAGGAGGAAATTGCCCTCAAAATGACGCGCCTGAACGAGTCGTAAGTTTCGTACCCCAGGGCTTTCATCAAGGTCCACGCATCCCAGTACCGGACCCCGTTTCCTTTGGCCTGCTCCTCAAAGGGGAATGAGGATTGTGCCGGGACATTGTCGCTCATGTGGTCAAGTATTATCCTCAACCGGCGCCCGTGCCTAGCAAAAAATCGCTCCATACTCTGTAATATGAATTAGGTATGGTTTAGTTTCAAATAAGGCATCATCAACGAAGGGGGCCAACGCTATACGCGTTGCCTTCTGCCCACGGTCTGCGAACGCCCACCGGGCCAGGGTCTTAAATTGCGGCCAATCGGCGTACCGCAGTATTCAAACACGCTATCGCGGGAGAACCCTATCGGGAAAAGCTCGGACTGGCCATTCTTCATCTTCTCGTACTCGGTTTCAGAGGTCACGCACACTGTCGATTCTGTGGCATGGACAGCGATCCTGATCAGGAGCGTGCCTGTAACATCCTTCACTAGAACAACTTGAGTCTTCATCATCTGGAGTATCGTCGGCCATCACTTATGCCGCAAGCGTTTTTTAAAAAGAAGCTCACAAAGGTATTGACAGCGCGCCACTGGTATGTAGAATATTCCGGAAGAATATGGAATAAGTATGAATGACGAAACGAAATCAGCGGCAACGCCACCGTATGTGTCATACAGGACATTCTCGAATTTCATTGCCAGCCTTCGGGAGGCCGGCATACCAAATCGCATTGACCGAAGCGTTCCCGCCCTCTCCGGCCAATCTGGCGCAACTCAGTCCTTTCTATTGGCAGCCCTGCGCTTCCTCGCGTTCACAACATCGGACGGAACCCCGACTCCGGCTTTGAGGGAGTACGTGGATCGCCCAGCTAATGAAAAGGCCATTCTTAG